>Ga0187874_10000061_pt1 | contig 140398 bp, 182 predicted proteins | sample June2016WEW_16_1_3_FD_132993 | JGI IMG/M metagenome (GOLD analysis project Ga0187874, IMG submission 132993) | Peatland microbial communities from SPRUCE experiment site at the Marcell Experimental Forest, Minnesota, USA - June2016WEW_16_150 | ecosystem: Environmental > Terrestrial > Soil >... | reverse complement strand
CTGATATTCAAACACGAGAAGAACTTGACGAGACCGAGCGGGATTTCATCAAGTTCCTGCGGTCGCAGGAGCCCGAGTATGGGTACAATATATGCCGGGGTGGGGAGGGGAGAACAGGACCACTTTCTTCTAAAGAAAAAGAGAAGTTTCTCGCTGCTAATAGAGCATATTGGATTCGACGAAGTTTAGTGGGGCAAACATTTGGCAAGTTGACGGTACAGTCTGAGCATGGAAGAGATGACAAAGGAAAGAAGCTGTGGGACTGCCGATGTGATTGTGGTAATCATACAATCATAAGAACAAACCCGCTGACGGCTGGTTCCATCAAAAGTTGTGGTTGCTTGATTAGTGAAGCCGGACAAAAACGTTGGGCTAAACTAGATATGGTTGGAAAGGTTTTCGGTAAATTGGTTGTCCAATGTGAGGCGGGAAGGAATAAGAGACAACAACGACTATGGGATTGTCTATGTAGTTGCGGCAACCACACGGTTGTTAAAACTAATACCCTAATGACCGGCAATGCTAAAAGCTGTGGTTGTTCAAGAAAGGGTTTGAAGTGGATTAACAAAAATGGAAAAGAGGTTAGGGTTAAATATGAAAACCTTGATTCTTTTCTTACTAATGGATGGGAATTAGGACAAGTCTTTGCAAGAAGGTCTTAGGAGGAATCATGAAAGGTTGGAAGACGAAAAAGGCCGATGGAAAGACATTCAGCACGTTCCGGGTGAATATCGGGGGCTATCACTGCCTCGTGGACTGCGTGAGGATGAAGCAGGCGAAGGATTACGTCCGCAAGCAATTCCCCGCTTTTATTCACCTTCACGGCAATAACTCTTTTACCATCAAGAGGGTGAAGTGAATCTAACTTGGTTGTTGATTTTTTGACTATCAACAGCCCTAATAGGACGACATAGTGGCAGGAATGAATTCAAGGAGGGTAAGATGAAAAGTACAATTTTGAGAGTACTGATGGTCATTCTGCTTTTTGCTGGATTGGGGATGGCTCAGTTACCGGAAGTAGAAAAAACCTATGTCAACAAAACCTTGTGGCCCGCCACATCGCTGTTGTACATTCAGACCGCCGAGGGCGCTATGGATATGCGCTGCACCGCTACTACCATCGGGCAGGATGACAAAACCTATACGGTGGTCACCGCTGCTCACTGCGGTTGCAAAGATGACCCATCAAAAAATATCGTCACGCCTGAGAAGGGATTCTTTTTCATAAGTCCCGATTCTCCCGGAAATAAAATCTACTTGAAGGCGACGGTGAAGGGTTGCGGTTACCGAACCAAGGGAGATGATTTTTTCCTCCTTACCATCGACAAAACGATACCCTTTCCAGTCATTCCACTTGGCAAAGACCCAAAGCTTCTCGATAGCATAATCAACGTGGGAGGTCCGCTCGGACTGGGTAAGCAGGTATTCCTCGGCTCCGTAAGCAGTCCCATTTTGGACCGTCCGGTAACGGAGGATGATATCCAATGGACGGGAACGGTTTTGTTGCAGGAGTTTGGAGTAAATGGTGGTTCCAGTGGCTCGTCAGTGGTGTGCGTAGAGCAACACGCCATATGCGCTTTCGTTGTCGGGTCAATTGCCGAGACTACCATGATAGCCATGCCAGTATCCCGACTCATCAAATTTCAAGAGCAGCTTGCTACGGGAAAATACAAATGGTATAGGGCCGACCCGGACGCCCCGCCCGCTACAGTTTTCGGCGCTGAGGGAGCATCTCCCAACCTCCCTAAGAAATAATGCTGATGACTACGACCGATAAGGAGGTGCCAAATGCCTGAGAAAATATTGACCCACGGGTCCCTCTTCTCAGGCATTTGACTGGTATGATGGATTACGGGTTGGAGTTGGCGGGATGGAAAACGGTTTGGCAGGTGGAGAATAACGAGTACTGCCAAGCTCTGCTCCGGGAGCATTGGCCGGTTACTCAAAAGTTCAGCGATGTGAGGTCTTGTGGACGACACAATCTTGAACCTGTTACCCTTATCAGCGGAGGATTTCCTTGCCAGAATATCTCCGAAGCTGGAAAACTGGAAGGACTCGGAACTCCCGATAGCCCCACCGACCGCAGCGGCCTATGGTTCCATTTCCGTCGCATCATCCATGAACTCAGACCTGCTTGGGTTCTGGTTGAGAATGTGGTTAGGCTCATGCTTAGAGACGATGGGGATACCGTCCTCGCCGATTTGGAAGCGGAGGGTTACGAAAGGGTGCCGCTCGTGGTGGGAGCTTCGGATTGCGGAGCACCACATAAGAGGCAACGGGTCTTTGTGCTTGCCCACCGCCACGACCCCGACAGCGATTATGTTCCCGCTCCCGGAGTGGAGGCCGCAAGACTTTTTCCAACTCAAATCCGGGAGATTGCGGAAGCGCAGCGAAGATGGGCACGAGCGAAGCATGAACTGGGCACAAGAACTTGCGGTGAGAGCGGTGATTCAGAATCCTACGCTCGAACCTACGATGGAATTGTGCGAAGATTTTTTGGGAATTCCACGTGGCTGGAGCAAACTCACGCCCTCGGGAACACAGTCATACCTGTCATCCCGTGCCTTATCGGAGGCTATGTTGCGGCGGCGGAGGCGGAAATGGAAAGTCGAAACGTCAGTCCCCGATGACGACGGGGAATAAGGCCCGGACCCACATTTTCACATATCCCATGAAATGACTTGACACCGACTGCCCCGGCATCCGGGGAGGGGCGGTGATGTACATTTCGATAATGTCTTCAAACTTCTCTTCCTTGAACATCAAGAAGTTGGCGATGATTTCCTGCGTCCAATCGTCAAGGGAGTCATTCAGCGGCTCGTAGCCGAACTCCTTGGCGATCATGGCGGTAGCTTCCCGGATTTTGTTGGGGTACATGTTCAAAAACTCGGTGAGATTGTAAGGCAGGATGAATCCCGGAACCGCTTCCGGCTCCCATGCGACCTTGAGCGTAGCGAGAAACTTGTCGTCCGCTGCCGTCAACTGAATCTCTGGAGGAGCAATCGGTAACCCCCGGCGCTCCATTATCTGGTATTCCTTTGCTAGAATTTTGGCTTTGAGCCGGGCTACGGGGTCCTGTTCATTGGTCATATATCCCTCCACTCTCAGTATACCTCACTCCCCACAATTTTATGAGGATTTTTTTACCGGCGTGGTATACTGTAAGTGGAGGCACCATGCCTGCTCAAGTCCGCACGTGTATCAAGTGCTATCGTGATTTTGTCCTACTCCCCGGCAAACCGGGGTTATCGACCCATTGTCCCAACTGCTCGGAAGAGACTACCGAAATGAAAATGGCAAAGGTCGCTTGGGACGGAAAACACACGCAAATCATTGAAATCACGGACAATCGAAAAGAGGCTGAGCGTTTTAATAAGGCGCAGAATCGTGGTTCTTTCGGTCCACTGGCGACCTTCGGCGGTAAAGGCGAGGGGGCGGTGGGGAAGGAATCGGGGAAAATCGGCACAGGAGCGGAGCTTGGAGCGGTGTATCACTCTCCCCTGCGGGAGAAGCATTCACTTAAACGTTGAGGTGTGTATGAAAGTAGAAACTCAGTTGCGAAGGGCTGACCTGTCCCTTTACGATAGGCTGCTCGTGGAAGATGCTTTAGACCCTAATCAAAGCCACTCCCTGCCGCCAAACCGGCGTTGGGTGCCCACCTTGGAGTGGTATGACCGGGCGGTGGGCGGGGCGGTCAATCCCCCCGAACCCATGGATAAGCCTGAGAGGGTCCGGCTAAGGGATAAGGACGTTCCTCAAGATAAAGTGGACCTCACCGTTTTTCTCCTGAAAAGCAGTACTTTATCTTATGGCGAGATTGCCAAGCTTGCCGAACTCAAATGGAATAGCACGGTGCAGCAAATCGCCAAGAAGTACAAATTACGGAGCTACGCAGTGGTCACCCCCGTCAATCGCCAACAGTACAAGGAGTCCCGTAGTTTCACTCCCCTCCAGAAAGAACAATTTGAATACAGACGGATTCTGGCGGAGGTTCTCAGGCGGAACCCCGAAGCCTCTTACCAAGAGGTTGCTGACTCTCTGAACATAAGCGTCTCCACGGTTTTCAAAGCAGCGGAGGAGTTTGGGGTGGTGGAGACCCGCAGGCACCGGGGCCGTCCCAACATGGGTAAAGGTGACCGCAGGGGGTTGCATTACCGGGCACGCCGCTGTTGGGTCCAGAATTGTCTGGTGCGTCGGAAGAAGGGGCTTGCTCCCCTACCCAAGGAAGCCTTCATGGCTGACTTTTATGCGAGGCACGGAGGAACCCCCTCAGCGGTTGAAGGTCCGGCAGCGCCCATCCCTTGTCCACAGGATTGGGGAGAGGTCTAGTATGAAAAAGATGGTCTGGCGGATTGGGACTCTTGATTTTCACCCTCGGGTATTAAACCAAGACTACCCGCCTATTCGTGTTTACCTCAGTGTTACGAACCACCCTCTTCCCAAGCGTAAGCACAACATGAGGCGCTTTGTAAGAGTGAAGGTTACTCTCCCGGAGTATTGTCTCCCTACCTCACCCCGCAAGCCTGATTTGATAACTTTGCGCAATTTGGTAGCGGTGGGTAAGTTGCCCCTGTCTGCTGCTATCGGGGTAATCAAGTCTTGGGGGGTGAGCAAGGACACAGCGGAGTTCATGGAGGAACAGGTCATCCCCGAGAGAAGCACGTCCTTTACTCCTCCTAACCATCGACCACATGACTTGGATTATTACGACAAAAAAGACTACACAGTCGAATCCCCCAAGGGTCCGTTCAACTTTGAGTATTACGATGCCATGAATGATTTCTCAACTACCCCCGACGAAACGCAGGGTAGCCCGCCGCAGATGCCCGGCGTAGCATAGGGCTGAGACTGTAGGGAAGCATGGACCGGCGCACACCGGAGTCTTTCTGTGGTTCTACTTCGGGCTTGTACTCGAAGTCCGCAGGCTCGTGGGGATGCATATCCAGCCACTCCGCCACGACACTCCAAACTTCATCGTCAGAATCAAGGACATCCAAGGTAAGTAGGGGATTCTCCCCGAAGTCTTCCGATTGAAACGACTGCCACGGAAGTTCTCCCGCAATCTTCATTCCCCCTCGGGTCAGGAAAACCATTACGTCTCCTTAGCATTTATAGCAAGAGTGGTTTTGTTATGATATTTATCAAGATAGATTTTGACGGCTTCATAGCGCATGTGGTTTGCTTCTAGGAGACCCACTAGAAAATTACAAGCAGCGCACAGGAGTCCACGATTTTCTCCAGTTAGATGGTCGTGGTCTACCATAAAGGGCAGGTTATTCTTTCCATCTCTGGTCTTTCCATTATCAGAAACCCCACAAATAGCACATTTTCCGTTTTGCTTGACTAATAAAGAGGCATATTCCTCTAATGTCATTTTATATTTTCTGAGCAAGTGTCGTGCTCTTGCGATAGATTGATATGCCTTGAGCTTTTCGGGATTGACAGCTATCTCTGTCTTGAAATAGCAATTTCCACAGATTCCTCCCCCCTCTAGTTTCTTTTGCTTTTTGCAAAGAGAACAAATACCATGGCGTTTACCAGCCCTACAAGCTTTACATTTCCTACTCCAATAAATCCGCACTTCACCGGAAACGAGAGTACAAGGACGACGAGAAAAGTTATTTTCTAGGTCTAGTTCTTTTTGACATTTCAAACAAGTTCTAAGCATTAGAGTCCCTAGTACCAGTTACGAAACGATACTTAAGAAGCAATGACTCAGAATCGAGCGTCTCCGCCCGGACAAAGACCTCGTACACAAATCCCCCGCCCGGAGAACTGCACCAGACGGCAGCTTGTGCCCAGCCATCGTTTATCGCCTCTTGGATTTCTGAATCAGTCAGTTTTTCCACCAGCGCCTTGACCCGGCTGCCGGTGATGTTCAGGGTAGTGCTGCCTCCCTGCAATTGCTGTTGTTCCATTTGGTCTAACTGGACCTCGCCAATGCCCGGAATCTTATCCAGAGGCGGTCGGCTAGTTAGCTTGTAGGCGGAGATGAAAGCCGCTGCGAGTTCCGCCATGACGTGCTTGAGGAAGGTGCTGAACTTCTCCTTATCCTGCATCGTGCCTGCGGTCTTCATCAGACCGGCAAGGACGGTAAGAGCGTCAGGTGCGCCCCCGTACTGGCTGCCAAACTCTTGGGAGAATCCCTCGCCCTTAATTTCGTTCTCGCTGCGGAGGGGGTCGATTCCCTCGTTTCCTGCCTTGGGGAAATCCTCCATCTCGTTGTGCCGCCTGATTTCATCCGGGGAAGTCTGCTGTTGTCCCTCGGGAATTTGCGGTTTGTAGTCCAGCCCCAATCCCGCCGCTCCAGCCGGGGAAGTGCTGATATAAGAAACCTTGGTCAGGTTATCAAAAGTGTTATCCAAAGCAGCGGTGAGGAAACCGGGTCCCTCGGGTTCATTGCCGTGGAAGGACGGGGCATCTAAAGTATTGCCTGCAATGTCGGCGTCCATAGGAGCATTCGTGGCGTTTGGGTAATCCACTATCTCATGTTGGATTTCCGGGTAGAATTCCCGGAGCGCCTGACCGGGGAAAAAGAAGTTGAAGCCCGCCTTCTTATCGGGGGCTTTCCAGTTTTCAATCTCGCCACATCCGCAGCTTTCTCCCTTTCGTACCACTTGATGGCATTTGGAACAAGTGACAGAGGTGGCGGCAGGTTCTTTCTCGACAGGAGCGCCGAGGGCTTTGGCGGTTACAATGTTCTCAGGCTTGGCTCCATCCACATAGCTGATGCCGGATGTGATTGGCTCTGCCTTGAAGTCGTTACCCCACTTCGTTGCCGCCTTGACAACAAAGCTCCCCGCCTGCTTGGCGTTGGCAAAGTTTGAAGTATATTTCTTACCCTTCAACGTGTACTTGACTTCCATTCTAGCCTCCTTGTATGCCCCTTGAATACCCATGGCTTTCATCCCCTCAGTCATATCCGGGGGAAGTTCCCGCTCTCTTGTCCTGCCCATAAGACTGTCCTGATAGTTCTGTTCAAGCTCAGCTTCATCCATGTAAAAGGAAGCTATTTCCTTCCAGTTTGGTTCTACCCACTCCCTCGGACCCCCACCACCCATGCCGGGGTCGGCCTTCATCAGGTCGATTATCTCAGCGAAAATATCCGCTGCCCGGTTGCCGGTCGGTTCTGGCGTCTTACCCTCTATCTGGCGAGCCTCGAACTCTCCCCGCTCCTGTAAAGCTTCGGCGTCCTCTTCATCCCACTGCTGCTTGACTTGATTCCGGTACTTCCTGAACGTCTGGGCGAACTGATTAGCCAAGGTATCGAGGTTGAAGTTGCCCTTACCACGCTGCTGCAACGCTTGCAACGCCATGGTCTGGGCTTTCTTCTGGTCCCGCTGGTCATTGGAGATGTAACTGTAGACAACCATCGTCTGCCAGTCGGTCCAACCTTCCACCTCGGCTCGCTTACGCATTACATTCCCCTTGTTTTTCTCTCAGGCTGCACCGGAATGTCAGCCGGGGTAGTCCTGCTCTTCATCTCCCGCTTGCCGGGAAGTTCCCCCTCCACCGCCATGTTGACGTTCTCACCCTCTTCGATTTCATCCGCCACGGCGTTTAGGAACCAACGCATGTGCTTCACGTTGTCTACGATTTGACCAACGTTGGCGGCGACATCGTAGATGATTTCATCATCGTTGTCGATGAGCCACTGGGCCTTTTCCAAGGCTTCGGGGGAAGCGGCGGTCTTACCCGCCTGTTTTGGTTCATTGTTCAGCCCGCCCTCGCCCGCCTGATAGCTCTCATGCGGCTCCTCCTTGCTGTTGGCTACTTCGGGAAGGTTGGCTCCGAGGTCAGCAAGGTCACCGATGTAGCCAACTTCCACCGCCTCGTCAAGGTCATCGCCGAGGGGTGCGCACGCCTGCTTCTCAAGCTCCCGAGCATCGGTGGTCTTGGTAGCGTCCGGGTTGTCAGCTAACTGGTCTTTGGATTGACCCTTGACCGCCGCCCGAGCCTTTTCAATATCCGGGGAAACCGATTGGTCAGCCTGCTTGGCTAGCTCAATGGGCTGTTTGGTTTCCTTGTAGGTGGGGTCATTGGATACCCCAATGGTCTCCTTTGCCCCATGGGTAAGCTTGGACTTGGCTTTACTGATGTCGGGGGTCACCGATTGGTCAGCATTCTTGGTTTTGGCACTGGTCAGTTTTCCCCACGGCTCGGAAGGAGCCGAATTCAGGCTCCGGTCATTCACCCCTTCGGATTCAATGGCTCGATTGAGTTTCTCCACTTCCCGCATGAGGGTAGTCTTCCTCGCCGGGGTAGCGGTGGACAGGGCGGAGTAGAGCTTATCCCGCTGGTCCATCAGGTTACCGGCGCTGCCAAGGTCGGCTTTCTTTTTCTTGTCTTTCTTGTCTTTCTTGTCTTCCTTCTTGTCTTCCTTGCCATCTCCAAGGGGGAGCTTGGACTTTACCTTGGACTTGCTGTCATCGGTGGATACAGAGATGTTGATGTCTCCTGCCAGCCGGGGAACCCCGCCGTGGTCCGGCGAGGTCTTCTGGTCAGCAAGCTCGCAGACTTCGGTGGTCTTGGTAGCAACCTCGGGTCCGCCTTCGCTCTTCTCCTGTGAGAGGTCAGCTTTGCTCTCGCCCTCAATGGCCGCTTTGGCTTCGAAGATGTCCGGTTCAACGGATTGGTCGGCGACCTTGGTTACTTCCAAAGAAGCCCACCGTGCCCGCATACTATCCTTGAGGCCGTTCCATGCGGCGTCGATAACGCCGTAGAAGTCGTCCCCGTCCTCACCATCCAGCTTGTGCTGGCGGCGGTTGTGACGGAGAGCCGATTCCCGTTGAGCCGACGCTTGCTTGAACTTGGTGGAAGCGACAATGACATCTTCCTCCTCATCCGGCGCACGCATAAGCTCTTCGGCAATCAGTTCGGCTGCGTCAACAGAGGCCGTCTTTTTCGTGGCGTTCTTTTGGTCCTTGGGACGCCGCATTTCGGAGACTTCCTGCGCTGTACCAGACCTCCATCCGCACGAGCAGAAGTACTGCTCGTCTTCGGGCTTTGCCTTGCGGGCAGTTCCCTTGCACATGGGACAGTGCATCTGGGCTTCGGCGGTCTTTGCAACCTTAACGGGACACTTGACCCCGCCCACGATGCTGATGCTGGCGATACCCTCCGCCGCACCTACTGCTTTTTCCTTAGTGGCGTGAACTCCCCGGACTTGGCTGCCATCAAGGATTAACCACCCTTCCTTGATTTTTCCCAGTGAGTCTTTGACCTTCCCGTACTTTACTACCAGTGGGTCTAAGGAGGCTGTAACCTTCTTCTCCTTGTCGGTCTTGGGGTCCATGGCTCCTTCCCCGCCCCGTTCGTTGGCGGGATTGTCTGCCGTGTCCGCCTGCACCCGCTTCTTGATGGGCGTGGCGGCGGTCTTGGGGTTCTTCCATACCGCTACCGGGTTGGTGTAGGTGCCGTCATTCAGATAGATGGCGGCATCAGTGGGGACCATGGGTCCAAGGTGTTCATTGGTTCCGCCCGGCTGGGTGCTCTTAATGAAGGAGTCAATGTAACGAGCAAGACTTTCGGGTGAAGGCCGACCCATTCCCGGCACCTGTCCATGTCCACCACCGACATTCCATGCCGAGTCGGTGATGTGGTATCCCGGCACGTGCATTCGCAGAACGAATTTGGGGGTGGAAGAACGTCCGGCTGCCTTGGGCTGACTCTTGATGAAGTAGCGCTCCAATCCACCGGATGCTAGCCAGTTCCTCTCATCGCTCCGGGCAGGACGCCAGTTGTTCTTGACTTCCTCGTACATCTGGTCGGAAGTAAGCGGCTTTCCTTGGAAAATGAAAATCACGTCCGCACCGGGGCCGTCTCCCCGGATATAGGTGGGGATTTTAAGGTCGGTGAGGAAGGGGTGATTTTCCTTCGTGTAGCGGAATCCCCTCTCCATCAACCTCTTTTCAATGGGAGAGAGCGGCTTCTCGGCGGCGGTCTTCTTTTCGTCCTTCTCTTCCTTCTTGCCCCCGATGTCCCCCTTCTTCTTGCAGAAACCACACTCACAACCTTCCGGGTGTACGCCATAGGCTTTCTTAGTGTAGGGGTCTTCAAAGTTTTTGTTCCAGTCGTGCCATCCGAGGGAGGTTCCACGTGTCTGTAATTTCCAACCCCCTTGGGGTTCTTCCTCTTGAGCTAATGCCAACTGCTTTTGAATATAGGTCAACTTAGCAGTATCTCCGGGCTTTACATACCATTCTCCGTTACTATATCCATTCTTATCGACAAGGCGTACAGTGGTTTGTGTCATCATATCAGAGGTTTTGATAGAACCAGAATGGACGTGCATCTGTTGGAGATGAGTCTTAGCCTCGGTTTCTGTTTTATGCGAGGAAATAATATGGTCGTCTTTATGGTCTTTGACAACCCAAGGAGCGGCCTTTCCTTTTGAATCTCGATGGTTTTTCACGTAAGCAACATAAGCTAGTTTAATTAACATTAGTAGAAACCTCCACATTCCAAGCTTTGGGCCACCACCCGCTGCCCAATAACCTATCTTTTTTAGATGAATTACAAAATGTACATGCTGGCACCAAATTCCACAATGCATGTAACCCACCTTTACTTAGAGGGGTTAAATGGTCTACCGCTTCATATGGGTCATTGCAATAAATACACTTGCCTTCAAACTCAACCCGCATTCTGTGGGATATAGCCCCCACCGGAATTGGTTCTATAGAGGCCAAATTCTCAAAAGAACGGCGCTTAGCCCGTCTTTCGTGGTTAAACTCTTCTGTTCCCGTTCTTCCATGCTGATAAAAACGACAGTTCATTCCGCTATATATTAATTGGCGTAAACACCCGCATGATTGTGTAAGTCCTCTAACTAAATCTGCCGCTAGAAAAGATTTCTCCATTCCACAATCACAACGGCATAACCAGCGTGTTTGGTATTTTTTATCAATCACTCCTCTACTAATTACAGTAAGTCTACCAAATCTTCTGCCTACTAGATTGTTAAAATTTACCGGAGGCTCTTTTCGTATACATCCACAAGATGATACACTATCACTAGTTAATGCTGTAGTATTCGTTATCTTAGTTTTACCACATATGCAGGAACATTTCCATAGCTTCCTTTGGCTACCATCTCTATTAATTTTCATTTCGTCAGCCTTACTTATGACGGTCAATCTTCCAAACTGTCTGCCTGTCAAATCAACCGTGTTTTTTTCAAGGATAATCCTTTTCCTATAGCACCCACATGACTTTACTCTACCGTTCCTGAGCTTATAACCAACTGCTAGAATACTTCCTCCACAATCACAACGACATTCCCATAGGACGGATGTTCCCCATCGTTTATCAGTCTGGCGTATAACCGTCAGCATGTTAAACTTCTTACCTGTTAAATCGACAATGGGGCGTCCCATTTTCATGTTTAATACCCTTCGGGTGCCATCTCGGGAGTCTTACCCCGAGTGTTGGCCTTCTCAGCATCCGTCTTGGGGTGAATGGGGTTCTTCCCCCCCGCTTCATTGGACGGGTTGTCAGCGGTGTCAGCCGTCTTCTTGCTGGCACGTACCGGCACTTCGCCGTGTGAAGATTCGTATTGGTAAATCATGCCATCATCACCGATGTAAAGATTGGCTTCACCGAAAACCTTGGAAGCTTTGGTGAGTTCATTCCCCGTTATGGGGTAGTCACCGTCCCAAAATCCGGCTCCGTGCCCATTGCGGGTCAGCCAGAAGTCATGAGCAACCTGTGGGAAAGATGCCCCATCCTCGGTCACTGCCCGATTGATGAGTTCCTGATTGTTGTTCTGAAACGCCTCGCAATCCTCCCGCATTGCCTCAACGGTCTCGAGAGCAAGGTCCTGCGGCCCGTAGTTCTTGTCTATAGGCTCGCCGCCCTGCGGGGTGCTCTCATCATTGCTGGACCATAGTGCGGTTTCGATGTAGGAATCCAAGAAGAAGTCCCCCGTGCGTGCCCGCTTGCGGGCGTAGCCCAACTTGGAGGCTATCGCCATTTCAGGCGGATGCATCATGGGAGCCGCTTCCTCCGCCCCGGCTTCCTCAATTTCGTATCCTCCCCGGCTGAGACCAATACCATTGGCTTGGTCATCCATAATCCAATCCAGAGCCTCATTCATGCTGAATGGACCGGCCTTGATTTGACCATCCTGCTTGACTACCACACTTCCGTCTTGTGGCTCGGGATGCCCCGGAAAATCCGCCTTCTTGGAACCATCCTTCTCCTTGAACATCCGGCTGCGGTATTCCGGCGTCCACTCCAGTTCATCCTCGGGGACGGTTTCAACGCCGTCCAACATGGTGCCGACGTAATCCATTTGTCCCTGCATCTCCTCGTTGCTCATCGGCGTGCTGGGCATGGGTTTGACGGTATAAGGACCCTCTTTGTAGTCGGCCTTCTTGGTCCCGGTGCCCTCATCCGACTTGGGAACTTCTGCTCCCACGGCGGGCTTCTTATAGTCCTTGTCGGCGGCATCCTCCGGTGCCTTGGTCTTGGTCAAGGCTCCGCCGAGAGCATCCTCCAGTGCTTGGAAGGCGTCCATCTCCGCAGGCTCAAGCTGTTCCTTGGCGATAGCGTCCGCCGTCTTGGCGGTGAGGAAAATGCGCTTCTTGCTGCTTGCCGCCTTGAGCAGTTCCGGGTAGGCCCGGAAGGGACTTTCCGTAATGGCCGGGTAGGTCAGCTTCGGCGTGATGTCGGTGACATCCAGCTTCCACGTGTCCGCCGTGGTCATCAAAGCATCGAACCCACTGGAGACCGCAGGGTTGTAATAGACGCAGAATACCAAGTGACGGAGGAGGTTACGGAGCTTCTCTTCGTCATCGGTGAACTGGAAGGCCACGTACTCCCGGATTCCCACCCAGTTGGGGGCAAAGAGGATAAGGGATACTTCCTTACCATCCTCGGTGGTGAATGCCTTCTCCTTGAGGGAGGTGAGATGAGCTTTGACATCTTCCTCTTCATCGAACTCACTGCCGGTCTGCATGGCGATAAGGTCCGCCGCCTCGCTGCCGAGATTGAGCAATTTCACCACTGTCCCGTAAAGGAGGGCAATAGGGAAATCCTTGGGCTTAGAACAAATACTTGCAGGAATAACGAATAGACGACCTATGGAAATGTTCTGTCGGAAACCAAGGTAGAAAAGTTCAAAAGAGATAACATCTCCAGAAGAACGGGCCTTCTTTTCTCCTTGAACGGTTGCCTCAGTGACCTTCTGGAGCAACTCCTCGCTTACTTGAAAGCTCTGAAAACTCTTTGCGTTTATGCTATTGCCGCTAACTGGCATTTTGATTCTCCTTCTTCCGCTATGGAAAAATTAACTTGTGCCATATGCGGACATCTTCCGAAAAACGATTTTGCACTATTGCAGTTAAAACATAATAGTTGATAGGTGTCTTTTGGGAACCGCTCTTTGATGAGCCGCTGGTAAAGCGAGGCTCCAATTTTTTTGTTTCCAAACAACTTCCTAAGTTTAGACCCATCATTGTTTATATGGTCAAGAGTCAGAAACTCAGGGGTTGTAATTTCACATCCGGGACATGAGCACCTACCTCCATAACCTTTTATTATTTGGAGTTTTAGGTTAAAATGCCATTCTTTATGGCGAAGTCTAGAAGACTCAGCACAGCTATTGCAGTAAACTTTATTACGGTCTGAGACAGGGGCGTAACATCGCCTACAAAGTCCTTGTTTTATAAGCTTAGTTTGTCGTATCCTCGCATTTTTGTTTTTCATGTCCAAGTGTACCTGACAATGAATTTTACCCGGCTTGGCTAAGTTTGAACATGCTGTGCATAATCCAGCCTTCACCCGTTCTTCTTTTACCGCTTTATTCTTGTCCTTACATCTTTGACAGGAAGTTTCACCAATAATAGCGGTCTGACCACATCGACCGCAGAGTCCCGCAGCTATATTCTTCCTGTAACGTTCCTTGGTCACCCTATTTCCTCCTACCGTCTTTTCAAATTCCCCAATTGCAATATATCCCTTCGTAGAGCGGGTTCTTTAATTTCAGAAATATCACGAAAATTTTTCATTACACCGTTTCTCGCCTCTTCATGAACACCCGCCGCTTTCATAGCCTCGGTAAACCATGCGAGTAAGGTTGAGGTATAAAAACCCACCTTGGGACCGTCAAAGTTGAAGATGTCCCGCTTGCTGAGAGCTTCCGTGTCCATAATGGACGCCCGCTCTTCTTTGAGACCCTTGACCGCTTCCGTGTAAGTCCGTAGCTTCCACGACTCACTCATAGTGGCATCGTTACGAAGCTTGACCAACCCGGCGCTGACATCGTGAATGACCTGTGTGATTAAGCGGCAGGTCTCGGAAGGGTCAGCTTCGGGGTCCCGGAGCATATCCCGGACTTTGTCCATTAGGGTCATATCCTCTGGTGCCTTGAGACTCTCTACAATTTGACCATTGGATAGGACCTTAACGTCCAAAGATACGGGAGCCTTGAAGTTTCCAGCCTCATCGAAGTCGATGGGCTTTATCTCTGCCGTGGATTCCACCTTGGCTTCCACTGGCTCCTGTGGTTTTTCCATCTCCGGTATTGTTCCCAACTCTTCCATTAGATATCTCCTGCTGTGGGCACATTGCCTATCTCTACATCAAGCCGCTCGGGGGTGTTGTATTCGATATCCCCCACCTCACTCCGGGAAGTCAAGTCATACTCTTCCATGAGCTTCTTGGCATCGGTGGGAGCCTTTGCCGAGGCTACCTTTCCCGTCTTTTCCATACCGGGGAAGGATACCAAGGTTCCGCCCGTCAACCCGCAGTGCATATCTTGCCGGTAGACGCAATCGGCGCACTTGACCGCTCCGATGATGGCGTTGTTGACCGCAAGCTTCTGCTTAAGGAGTTTGCAGTCGATTTGAGAAAGGGCAATCTTGAGGCCCTTCGCCTTAAGAGAGGCGACGAATTCCTTGATTGCTCTCCCGGCGTGTACCGACCCTATCTTATTGATACCATGCTGGTAGATGGACTCAAGGGACTTTCCTTCCTTGTGCATCTTTTCAATGGTAGCGACAGTGAATGGAGCGGAGGCTGTCTTGTGCTGTTCTTCCCTCTCCACCCGTAGGCTCTCTATGGTCTTTGCCGAGGTCTTCTGAACCTGACGGTTGGCAAAGTGCTTGGGTTCTACCCGCATACCATCCCGGTTGGCAAGAGCGACCAAAGCCGCTTTCTTGGACCCGGCTGGCACGCCTGCGGTCAGCCGGTTGACAACCGTGGCAAGCTCCTTGGCATTTGCTACCACGGGTAGGTGGTAGAGGTTGCAAGTCTTGGCCTTAAAGAAAGCGCAGCCCTCGCACCCGGCTACCTTCTTCACGGAGGCGGCACGGGGCTTGATTCCTGCGGCTTTCCAAGCGTTGAACTGCCGGACGCAGTCGGCGGAGCTTACCGGTCGAGACCCCTGCTTGGGGATGGTGAACACCGGCTTGGAGCATTCCGGGCAGAGCGCTACGGCGTCCCGGAACTTCGGCTTGACTTCCTTGTTGCAGTGACGGCAGAAGTTCTTCTTTTCCGAGGCGATGACTTGGTTGTTCTTCTCGTAGGCCGGGCTTTCCATGTCCATCTGGGAGTTGGGGAGGAAACCCTCGGAGGAACCGGGTTCCATGTAGGCGAGGCCCAGAACCCCGGCGTTATTATTCAGATAGGACATCCCCATGTTGTCCTTTTTGTCCAGAAGCTCGATTTCAGCGACTTTCTGAACAAGGGCGGCAACCCGTGCGGGCGGCGTTCCTTGATTGAGGAGTTTCTTCACATAGGCAAGGATTTCGGCGTCAGACCGGTTACGGTTGGCGACCCCTTCCCGTCCATGCTCATCCTTGGAGGTTGCTTCACTGTGGGCCTTCTCGAAGTCCATGGTGATTTCATCGAATAGAGATTCATCGCTGCCCCGTTCATTCTTGTAGTCCTCGGCATGAGTGGCGAGCCGGGTCCTTCCCGTTTGTCCGGCACCCAGCCGGGGGAGGGCCGCTTCCTTCTCTGCCATACGGTTGAGGAGCGTGGCGGACTTAGAGTCGGACGGAAGTTCGGTATGCTTGGACTCCCCGGCGAGGTCGTCAAGGAAACTCTCATCAACGTACTGCTGGGTACGGTCCTGTTGCTCCTCGCCAGACTTTACGGCGTCCTTGAGACCGACCAAATCCCAGTCGGGTTTCCGGTCTGAGAGAAATTCGTCAATGATTGAACTATAAACCTTTTGTTGTGCCATCTTATACCGCCTCCACTCCCTTGTTTCCTCTTGGACTTAGTTTTCTCACTTCACGCATCCTAATAGCAAGAGATTCCCTTTGTTCATCGGACCACACTCTATGGGAATGAGCTTCAACCATCTTCTTTCTAGTTTCATTCGAGTGGTGTCTTCCTAACATTGGCGACCTTATTCCTTTCAACTTCCTTGTTTCAGCCCGTTTTTTCAAAGCATCTGTTGTGGGCTTTATACCTAAATGACTGAGTCTCAACCTCTCTCGTGTTTTCTCCGAAGCTTTACTCCCCAAACGTCCTTTTCTTTTTGCCATCTTTTCCCGGAAATCTGGTCGTTCCCAAATTTCTTTCATGATACGGCTTTGGTTAATTCCAAAAGATGGGTTATGTGGTCCCGTAAACCCCTCCCCTCCCCGGCAGATGTTATATCCATACTCGGGGTCTTGCGCCCGCAAAAACCGAATGAACTCCCGTTCGCACTCATCAAGCTCCTCACGGGTCTGGATATCCGAACGAAGGGCATGAATGGACCAGACTTGGGGGTCCGGGTGCTTGCGCATGGAAGCGAATAAATAAGAACCACCCTTTCCTTCATTGTGTTTTGCAGCGGACAACTTCCGTTGCAAGTAAGCCCTTAGATTCCTTCCTTTATGCTGACCGACATAGTACTTTCCAGTCTTATGATTAACAATCAAATAGATAAACATTTGAACTCTCCTTTAATAACACTGTGGAAAGTCCATTTTTACTTTACAAGGCTAAAAGGTTAAATCTCCCAATATTTCATCCATAAAACCAGCCGGATTGTCTTCCGGTGCAGCCGGGAGATGGTCACCGTTATCAACCTCATCTCCTACCAGCCGAACAATTTTGTTGCCCCGTATCTGCCAGAAGTCCTTGCTGCTTTCGCAGATGAACGTGTTCCCAGCACAGCGGGAAAGCCCGAGAGAGGCAGCTTTACGCAACAACTCCCTCGGGATTCCCGAGGAGGGTAGAAAGTTGAAAAGCCTTGATGTTTCTAGTCCAAAGGGCACTTGCATCCGCAGCTTACCCATGACACTCTCCTATTAGATGGGGTAGGTAGTTAAAATTTCGGTTTTTTACCCCAATTTCGAGGTATACTGTAAGTGGGAAGATGTTTTCCGGGCTGCTTGGCAGTCCGTGGAAAGGAGGGTGAAACTTTATGCGCCTCTGATGCGTCTAAGGAATTGCCGATTTTTCCATGATTTCTCTGGTATTATTATTAGCCGGGAGTGTCTTTATTCCCCGGTATCCACTATTAGCTTGGGAGGATTGAGTATGGAAATTACTCGCAAGGGTCCACCTATCATTAGGCTTGTTCCCGAGGAGTACCCGCCTGAAATCAATGAGTTGCTCTCGCTTCTAGCTCCCTTTTTGATGAAGCTTAAGCAGCAGCTTAAAGATGAAGTCAAGGCCGAGGTTCTCAACGAATTGACCGGTTTGGTTAAAACCCCCACACCGGCCATCATATCCGATTGGCATTTTGGACCCATTGTGGAGGAAGTTGTACCCACCCCACCTGTTGTTCTTCCGGGCATTGTGCCTATACAGATTCCCGAGGCAGCACCAGCCGTTCCGCCTGCCCCAACCCCGGAGCCGGTAATTGAAGTTACTCCTGAACCGGTGATAGAGGTTCCCCCTGAACCAGTGGTGGTCCCGGAGCCGGTGGAAGAAACCGTCCCCGAGCCGCCGCCTGCTCCATGGACTCAGCCGGGTGACCCACCGCCGCCACAACCACCGCCTGAGAAACCCAAGCGGGGTAGGAAACCCACGAAAGTCAAAGTGCCTAAGCCGCCCCGGAAGGGTGGTCGTCCGGCGACCTACAAGAGCGACACGGAGAGCGTTCATTACAAGTGCCGTAAGTTGTGGGCGCAGGCAAATCTTCTGCGCAAGAACAAGGGGCTTCCTCCTATTCCCAAAGCGGAGTTTGAAGCTACCTATTACCTCAAGCATCCTCCAGAGACGGGACAGGTTCCCAAGACGGAACCGGTCGCACCCGCTCCTCTGGAGGATGGCTAATTACCTTAAAACAAGAGACTTAGGGTAAAATCAAACAAGCTCCAATGAAGGTTGTTTTTGCTCCCACCGTACCTCCACCCGAGGGAGCGGTGGTAGCTACTCAAGACGGGTATACGGGGGACATCATTTACATTGCCAAAGACGGGCACTACATCGGGGATGATGGTTTCGTAGTTCCCAAGAACTTTGTGGAGTTCTACGAGCGGTTCCCGACCATGGTTCGCAATTGGGTCAAGAAGCGCCTGTCCACTCAGCCGAACAATGAAGTAGAGGATTGGACACAGGACCTTCTTATCCACCTACAATCTCTTCCTGACGAATCCAAGCACCGGGATGCGGGCAAGACAGACCTTGTGCAGGTGTTCGACCCCTTCCGTCAGTATGGAGCGAGCGAGCGCCGGTTCCGTCACTTCCTGAACGTGTGCCTCATGCGGAAGTTTCTCACAGTGGGAAGCAAATTCTTCCGCAACCCCTTGAGCCGTATGGATAACGTGTCTTTGTCGGCAGCGGAACAGGACGAATTCATCATGCAGTCGGGTGGTGTGGACGAGTACGTCTACAAGAATTCCACCGAGCTTTCCTTGGGCACTGATAAGGAAGCCAAATCGCAGGACGACCAAATGTTTACCGGGGAGTTCATTGACTTTGTTGTTGATAGGAACCCGGAGGTTGCCCCGCTTTTGACCGCCGTTCTTCGCTCCGGGGGCAGCTTTGCGGATACCCGGCGTTTTTGGTGTACCACCTGTGACTGGTTGGCGACCGAGAAAGAAGTCCAGTCCGGCTTGCATTCTGGTCACCAGCTTGGTATTGACCAGAAGGAGTTCAATCGGTTCCGGGGGCGTCTCAAAGAGCTTGCCGGACAGTTTGTGAGAGAGGAATAGGGGGCGTATGCGGCTCTGCGAAGGCTGTGAGCGAGGCAACCACTTCATGTGTGTGGGGCATTACTGCGAATGTGATGACGCAGAGTGCAACGCCATAATGACCGGGCACGTGGTATGCCCGCCTTGTAAAGAAGGCAAGCACATTGATTGCCTTGGGCATAATTGCCATTGCCAGCATTTCAGGTGGAGAGTCTTTACTTGTGCGGAGTGTCAGGCTTACGGGAAAGGTGGAGAAAATGAATTGAATATTCATTGACCTTGACGGTGTCGTGGTGGACTTCGACCGCTACAAGCGGGAACACGGCAAGCCGGGTGAGTGGATTAAGATGCAGCCGGGGGCGTACCTCGCTATGGAGGAAATCCCCGGAGCCGTCGCCGCTATCCGACATCTTGCCAAGATGGGATACGAACCCATCATCGCTACCAAGCCGCCTACGGGCGTGTCGCACGCCTACGCTGAGAAGGCGCAGTGGGTGTTGAACCACATGCCTGAGATGCAGCGTCACATCATCCTGACGCATGACAAGGGCCTGCTCGGCGACCATGGGGACTTCCTGATTGATGACCGGCCTCACAAGGCGAACTGCACCACCTTCAAAGGCAAGTTGCTCATCTTCTGCGAGAACTTTGAGTGGGACCAAATCATTGATTACTTCATTGCCATCCTGATGGCGGAAGCCAAACGGGGTAAGGACTAATTTTGAAAACCCACATCCTCGTAGTGTTAGATATCCATGTCGGTTCTCCTGTAAGCCGGGCGAGAGAACTCATAGAACTTCTGGATAAGGTGGAGTTCGACACCTTGTTGATAGATGGCGACCTGTTTAATGACCTCGCTTTCACCCGGTTGACAAAGGAGGATTGGAAACTCCTATCCTATCTTCGTAAGCTAACCAAGCACGCCAAGGTCATATGGGTGAAAGGAAACCACGATGACCCTGTAGCAGAGGTTGTAGCCCACTTGCTCGGCATAGAGCTTGTGCAGGAGTATGAATGGGAGGAAGGCGAGGAGAGATACCACGCCGAGCATGGCGACCGCTTTGACCACTTCATCAACAAGTATAAGACTGTCACTAACGTGGCGTGCGCTATCTACTTCACGTTGCAGATGATGGATAAGAAGACTCATCGGTTCAGCCGGTTCGTCAAGAAGGTTAGCAAGAAATGGCTCCGCCTGTCTACGGAGGTTGCCACGAAGGCTCTGGCCTACGGGGAGATGAGGGGACGGCACATCATCTGCGGTCATACCCACCGGATAAGTAAGAAAAAGGGGCAGGTCATGTATTACAACTCCGGGTGTTGGATGGACATCCCCAGTACTTTTCTTACTGTTGATAAGCACGGTGTGCGGATGTACAACGTGGACAAGGATGGGGGGATTGAGGAGGAGAAGTGAGTAGGCGACCAGTGTGCCATTATTGTAAGAAACCCCTCAGCGGAAATATTAAGACTAAGATACACCGAAGGGGGAAGAAACAAAAGTTGTAACCTAAAAATGAACTATAAACCCCCTTTGTATGGGGGTTCTATGTTACTACGAGAAAATGCTATCCGAGTTGAAAGTATCTTAAAACAGGGGAATTCACATGGAATAAAGAAGCTTGTTAAAAGACTACGATATATATTCCCCTGTGTGTTAGGCTGTGGAAAAGAAATTTCAGTATATCCCCAAAAACTAAAAACCCACACAGGTAGGTGTCGTCTGTGCGCAGGCAGAAACCGTAAGGACCGAGTGTTCTGTCATTGTGGGCTTAGGGCAGTGGGCCGAGGACTGTGTCAACAGCATTACTATGAGAAATACAAGGAAGAGCTATCGGCTATCGGCAAAAAGTGGCTTCGCAGTCTTAAGGGACGTTGGAGCAACTTGAAGAGAGCAATAAAGTGTAGTGGGGTTCCTTCAGACATAGACCTGCCCGCATATTCTAACCTCATTAAAAACCCTTGTTGGTATTGTGGTGGGTTGCTAAATGAATCTGGACACGGGTTAGACAAGAAAATTCCTAAAAGCGGGTATACTCTACAAAACGTTGTACCTTGTTGTGTGATTTGCAATAGAATAAAAAACAAGTACCTTACCCACGAAGAAATGAAAGTAGCAATGAAGGCGGTGATAGAATACAGGAGTAAAATGAGTGTAAATAACTATTCGTTTCAAAATTAGAGACGAATATGGGCCTAAGCTTTACAGCCAGCTTTCTCATCACATCCCGCCCTTCGGATGCCAAAATCGACCTCCTCACGAGGCAGATGCAGCTTTCCAAGGAACAGGTGGAAATGTGCATCGCCGCCGACCCCAGCCCCAATCAAACGGATTTTGTGACTTGGCTTGCCCGGATGGTGAAGGGTGGTCTCATCCGTCTCCCCGAGGACGCCGAGGGTATCAAGGAGAACCTCTCCCGTTTTCAGACGCAGAAGCGCCAGCCGGGCTTTGGCGGCAACAAGGACATCAACAGTTATAAGACCCCCGGAGACCTTGCCCGGACCCTCGAAGCGAATGCCATGACGGTCATTCGCTCCAAGAATTTTGACACCTTCAAGAACTTGCCGGGACAGCAAATCATCGTTCAAAAGGGTGACTTCGTTATCTTCAAGGTGACCAATCCCGAGGCGCTCCGCATTCTCTCCGACTCAACGGAATGGTGTACCCGCCATGGTGCCGCCAGCAGCTACCTCAGAACCGGACCCAGCTATGTGATTTTCTACCGAGGACTTCCCTTCGCTCAGCTTCACCCCTCCAGCAATCAGTACAAGGACCGCAGGGATGAGTCTCTCATCGTGCAATATCATCAGCCGAGTACGAGCAAGCGTTACAAGGGTTGGGGGCACTACGAGGACGTTCCGGGACCCCTCATTGGTACCGCCATCACCCATCCGGTAGCTCGGGAAGCAGCGGACTACATCGCTGCTGTGGACCCGCAGGTGGATGCGTGGATGAAGAAGCAGAGCCTTAGTGACCCAGTGATACTGGGTCAACAGCTTCTCACCAGTAATGACCACTGGATAGATGGTCATATACTGACCGGCACCCCGCTCACCCCAGAGGAGATGGAGTATCTTAAAATCCAGTGGCCTTCGGTGGGAATCCCCAAGCTTAAGAGGTATGCAGACAAGTTCTATCCGAGGCAGCGGTGGGAGTTGTTCGAGTATGTTCTGCTTAAGAACCTTGGCAAGTACATTGGAACGGCTGTAGAATATGTCAATGACCATATCCGTGGTCGCTGGCCTGCCATTGAACCCACCCTCCTGCGCCGGGCGGCGATAGACAACGACAACGCCACACGGGCACTGAATTATGCTGCCACGGTCATCAAAGGACGTTGGACAGCGTTGGAGCACAAGTTCTGGACTACCGCTGGCAATGAGACCATGGGTAAACTGGCTGTTCAGTATGCCTTGAAGATTATCAAAAAGCCGTGGCGGGAAATATCCACGCAACGGTCTTTCGAGTTCGGCGGTATGCCCCGGCCTGAAATGCTCATGTGCAAGTATGCTCCCAAGGAAGCCATGGAGTATGCCAAGGCGTTTCACATTGAATCGTGGGACGAGTTGGGAGAAATTCTGCTTGCTGACCACAACTATACCACCTACTTTGACTATTTGAATAACATGAAAGGGGGAGCGAGAGACCCCCGGTTGGAAGCCATGCTCACCCAACCCAAGTTAGTTTTCTACAATGTTCAAGAGCCTATGGATAAGCGGGACCGGAGGCAGTGGATGCGTGATAATCCCGGAAATCCTGTGGTCCCCGCCACGAAATCGACCACGAAATATGTCAATAAAGATGCCGTGAGGGCCGACTACGCTGAGCAGATTATCAAGGGTCGCTGGCCTGAGTTGGAGGAGCGATACCTCAACGAGATGAGGGATAAAAAGAATGAACTCATCCCGGATGATTTTGAGCGTCTGGAGCGTAACTCATACCACGATGACAAGTTCCCCGGTGCCATGGGGGGATATATCAAAGATGTCATCAAGGGCCGCTGGCCTGAGTTGGAGGCGGTTCTTCTTCAAAGATACAAGGATTATCCCGACATGTGGCAGAGCAACCAAGCTTTGGTTGCCGGGTATCTCAATCTGCTTAAGCCCGAAAAGCACACCTATGAGGTTCCCAACTGGAATAAGCCCATGGAGCCGGTTGTGGGGGTATGGCCGGATGGTGAAGACATCCTGAAACAGCGTAGCCAACCTTATGAGGATAAGCTGGAACGGATTGCCGAGGCTGAGTATCGACAGGAGACCACTTACCCCGAACCTGACCGGGATGACCCCTTGTGGTATCCGGCGCACGAGATTGCCGAGTATGTACGCTGGCTTCGTCAAAATGGTGAGGACTGGCCCGAAGGCGTTATCCTGTTGAATAAATTGGAAGATTTCCGTGATGCCAAGCGCCGGGAGGCGAAGGCACAAGGGAAGTACTACACCTCCCTGACCAATCGAGTGGCCTCCAACGACTTGCTCAACCCCAAGAGAATCCTACCGCTTGAAAAAAATCCCTAAATTCCTCTCTTCTCGTGGTATACTATAATTGAGGAGAACATGTCTATGGCTTTTACCAAAGCGCAGGCTGTATCGCCTATCACATTGGAAGACCTAAAGCTGGAACCTTCCAGCAAACCCCTCGCCCTAATTTTTTCAGGAAAGTTCAACTACAAGGGCTACGGCAGACAAATCGCTGCCTGTCATCTGGACGCCTATGTAGGCCCCGACCGCAAAGTCTTTATCGCCACGGAGATTGACACCAACCCCGGTTGTTCCATCACCAATGGAATTGAAATGGTCGCTGATGCCGTCGAAGAGCAGTTTAGCCTTGGGCACGTATTCGGCCCCACGTCCGACCGCACCAACATCCTTGTGGAACACTATGATAACCGGAGCTATTCCAGCCATCCCGACCGGGATGACTACTCCATCATGGAATTCAAAGGCGAAAAAGGCAGTTACAAGTACTACAGCGACCCCGGCTGGTGGGGCGTTGAGAAATCCGAAATTGAGCGCCTGATTGGAGGGCGATTATAAATTTATAAAAAGTTCCACCCATCTAAGGGGTAGCTAGTCCAATTTCCAACTATGTATATCCTTTATAGGAGGTTATATGAAAAGAGTTGGAGATTTGACAAACAGGAGGTTGGGGCATTTAGTTGCATTAAGAAGAGATGAATTTATACCCCGAAAGTGGGTATGCAAATGTGATTGCGGCAAAGAATGCTGCGTTGAGGGAAGAAAGCTAAACTCCGGGGTCAGGAGTAGCTGTGGTTGTAGGGGGTTTGAAAACATTGTCGGTAAACGATTCGGATACCTTACCGTCCTTGGATTAAAGGAGATACACAATCAAAAAACTTTCTTTGAATGTCTTTGTGATTGTGGAAAAATAACCGTTGTCGGTAGATGCAAGTTGTTGGACAGTCACACAAGGAGTTGCGGGTGCTTGTACACGCAAACCCGAGAGAGCGAGCGTAAAGCCTTTGGTGCATCCGCTGCCAGAAAAACTGTAAGACAGTATGAACGTAACGCCGTGGCGAGAAACCTTGTTTTTGGTCTTACTAATGAGGAAGCGATTGATATCCTTAAAAAAGACTGTTGGTACTGTGGGTCTCCACCACAGCGGGAAGTGCGGCTCGCAACGGGATACGGATACTTTATGTGCAATGGAATCGACCGCTTAAACAACGACCTCGGATATTTAAAAGATAATATCGTTCCCGCTTGTAAGAAATGTAATGAGAGGAAGAAAGCGGATTCCGTTGATGAGTTTCTGCATTGGGTGGAGCGCATAGCGAAATACAGATTGGGGTTAAAATAATGAATATCCTATACTATCCCACAGAGATTTTACTCCAAAGGTCTGAGACGGTTACGGAATTTGGCGAATTTTTAGTAAAACTGTGCAATGAAATGATAGAAATAATGTTATCTTACAACGGTTTGGGTTTAGCTGCTCCCCAAGTGGGTGTTAGTCGAAGAGTCTTTATCATGAAACTTGCGGACGGTAAAAAAATAATTGCTGTCAACCCAAAAATTACGCCTAAAGGTGAGTATAAGATTATTGAGGAGGGTTGCTTGTCCTTCCCAAATTTTTACGGACCTGTTTCTCGACGGGATGAATGTACAATTATCTATCAAGAGCCAATGAGCGGGAAAGAAACGACTTTGGAACTCACGGGTTTAGACGCTCATTGCGCTCAACACGAAGAGGACCACATCAACGGAATTCTTTTTATTCAGAGGATGCCGAAGCATTATCGCAAAAAGCTTTTGAAGGAATGGAGCAAAAAGCATTAAGTTGCCCGGCCCCTGCCGGTTTGTAGGACTCGCATCGCCACGGGTCTGACGTTACGGTGGGGAAACAGGGACGGCTCTTTTAGGAAAGCCAGAAGCCTCATAACCTTCCGGCATCCGTTCGACTCGGATGGAGCCGCCGACCATGGGCGCAGAGTTTTCGGCGGGTAGCTCAGTTGGAGTTCTTAGACTGGAGGGCGATAGGCCATCGTTGCCAGTCTGAGACTTATTCGAGGCCGGGGAGGCTAGTGACCATAGCCTTTTCGGAATCGGGTAGAGAGCACCCTCATTCACATGAGGGCGGAGTGAGATTTCCAATCTCCGTATCAAAGGGCTGGTAACCCTAAGCCCGCCCAAATTTCAAGGAGGCTGTATGGCATCGAAGCGTAATCCCCATCTATCAAGGTTGAGCACCGAGGAGTTGGAAGCCGAACTTGAAGCTCGGGAAGCGGAGGGAAATGCGCCTCCCCCGCTGCTTGAGAAACCCGACTGGAACAATCTGAAAGCTTTCGTGGTGAGCCAGATTGAGGAAATCTCCAAGCCAGACGGCTATGCCAAGGACTTCGAGCACTATGTGTTCGAGCAAGTCATGAGTACCCTTTATGGCAAGGGATTTTGGGCTTGGTACAATGAAGGACCCTGCGAGCGTGCCGGTGGTTAAGGACAACCATGACCCCGTTTGGAAAGGTGTTCCAAATCCGTTGGAAGGAGGCACTCGGCAGACCCGAGTGCCCCTACCTTTATCGGTGGACGCTTATCATCTTCGGGTTCTCCATCCGGCTCCATCACTGGCTCCGGTCAGATGACCGGCGTTTTTTCCACGACCATGCCAGCAATTTCGTATCTATTATTCTCAAAGGTCATTACAAGAATGTGACCCCGGATGGGACCTTCGAGGTTAAGGCCGGGTCTATCTGGAAATCGGACGCCTTGCGCCGTCACTACTTGGACATTCCCAAAGGCGGGGCTTGGACTTTGCTCTTCTGTGGTCGGCCCTACCATAAGTGGGGATTCTACGTGAAGGGGCACAAGTGGCGTCCTTTACGCTATTTCAGCAAGTTTGGAATCATTCAAGACGAGAATTACCAGTAGGAGACGTATGGGAAAGAAAATTCAGATGTTAAGCCCGGTGGTCTGCTTGCATTGCGGAGCGGTCTACGACCTGTGTGCCACGGAACCAATCGCCCGCCACGCCGACTGTGACGTATTCAAAACACCATGCTGCCATCGGACCGCCGACACCCACAAGTGGAAGGGTCTGCCAGATTACCAGGACCTGCGGCAGGATGATTTCATGCCCATGGATATCATGGGGAACATGCGTCATATGCGCATCATCGACCCGGAGGAAACTCGGGCGGCTATCAGGGCCAAGGAGGTTGTATGAGCACTGGAACACTGACTTGCACCGTGGGATGTAACAGCGTCCAAATCAACAAACGGGGCGATGACTGCTTTGGAGCGCCCAACACCATTTACGCCCGAGTCATCAGCCGGGACGGCAACAATGTCTACCTTGAAGAGGCGGATGTTGCTAAGATTCTTGAACTTATGGGGGTTTTGAAGGACGTTATCTCCCATGGCCTGACCAGCACCCCCAAGGACAAAAAGGCGTGGGCAAAGAAACGCAGCACATTTTCCTCCACTGCCGCCTGACTTCGTGGTATACTGTTACTGAGGAGACCTATGGAACTCGAAAAGACATCGCACAGTGAACAGTACATGGATTACTCCGGGGGTAAGGAAAATGCCCCCACGCTGACCGTTATGGTCGGCCCGGCTGGCTCAGGAAAGTCCACCCATGCCCGCAGTCTTGTCAACTGGGCAGCGGGAGCGACCGTCCGGGTAAACCGGGACACCATCCGTGCCATGCTCTACTGTGATTCCCCGTGGAACCACTCGAAGGAAGATGTGGTCCGCAAGTATGAGGAAGAGGGCATCCGTATGTTCCTCGCCATGGGACTCAACGTCATCGTGGATGACACCAACTGCGTGTCCCGCACCCGGCAAAAGCTGGAAGAGATTGCCCGTGGCGCTCGGGTAAAGTTCTGCCTGCATGTCATGAACGTGGACAAGGAAGAGTGTAAGCGGCGGAACGCCCTACGCACCGGCAAAGAATGCGTGCCCGAGGAAGCCATCGACCAACAGTTCAAGCGGCTGCGGGAAACAACCGTCCGCCCGGCTGGCTACGGTCTGGATGAAACCAACCGGGCGGTAGACGACTGGAACGAGCTTAACGCCGTCATCGCCGGGGGCAGGGACTTTCACGAGCGCCTGCCGGGCGCACCGTGGGTGTTCTGCGACGTGGACGGCAGCCTTGCCGAGAACGAGGGCGAGCGGAACCAGTTCGACGAGACGAAGGTCCTGCTGGACTCCTGCCGGGAGGGCGTGGCGAAGTGGGTCCGGGGACTGTACAGCACCCACAATATCGGAATTCTCAGTGGAAGACACGACTCCTGCTCGACAGACACTTGTTCTTGGCTGAGTTGTTATCGGGTGCCATTCGACCTCCTCTTGATGCGCCCGGCTACCAACTTTGACCACGATTATATCGTCAAGCGACGGATTATGGAGACGATACTCCGGGTCATTCCGAAGGAACGAATAGCTTTTTTGATTGATGACAGATGGCAAGTAATCCGTATGTGGAAGGACATGGGGTTCAAGGTTTACCCTGTGGGCGGAACCACGGACCACTCTGCTACTTGCCAGTTCAAGCCGGAAAAGAAAGGTTGGAGGCATTGCCCCCGATGCGGAGCCTACGAAGATTTTTGACGACTGAACTATTGGATGCCTATATTGGGGGGTGCTCCAATAGAGCATTCATAGACTATGTGGAAACTGAACTGCCCACGCTGTGGGAAGGAAAGGGAATACAAGCGGTATAGCTCCTATTGGCAAGCGATTAAAGACGGCTCAATATGCCAAACTTGTTCAGGAATCAAGAGCCGTGCTTTGACGCCAGAACAAGAAGAACAAGCAGTAAGCCTCAACAAAGACGGGGTGTCTAATCGTAAGATTGCTCTGCAATTTGGCGTATCGAGAAACACGGTCAGAGAAACACTGAGTAAGCACGGACTAAGGTCAAGCTCCCGTATCAGGCATAGGCTGGATATCATAGATGCCGAACGGGCGAGATGTTGGAAGTGTAAAGAAGTGAAGCCTGTCGGTGATTTCAAGTTGGTTGCTCGACCGGGAAATGACCCATACAGGGAGTCGGTGTGCCGTGGATGCCGAGAAAAAGAAAGCACTCTCAGAATGGCCTCTGATTTTCGTAAATACCTGAAAGCAAGATGGGGCAGGCTTAGAAAAAGTTCTGAGAAAAACAAGGTGCTTTTCAGCATCAACCCAGAGGACCTATATCGACAGTATGAAGAACAGGATGGTAGGTGTTTCTATACCGACTATCCACTCAGTTTGGAGCCTAATGCAGCTTTAACCCTTTCGGTTGACAGGGTAGTCCCGGAAGGGGGGTATGTCAAAGGAAATGTCGTGCTCTGTGGTAAACGGGTGAACACCATAAAAAATGATGTAACCTTGGAGGAAATGATGACTTGGATGCCCGATTGGTATGCTCGGGCGGAAAAGTTCAAGAGGGTCTTATGAGCATCTGTGGCAAGCCAATGCCGAAAGCGAGGAATGGAGCCGACCGGGGAATCTGCACTAGACCACATAATCATGGTCCCAAAGGTGGTTGTCACGGCAACGGCACTTGTTTCGGATGCGGTATTAAACTGACATCTTTAACATCTAGTTTTTCTGTTGCTAACCGTGGACAAGGAGAGTGTAAAGTTTGTAAAAAAGAACGGTGCAGGAAGGACCGTGGTAGCCAACCACTTAATGTCCAGAATCCCGGAGAATTTCACGCTTTTCCGTGTGGGTGCAGTGGAGTTCTCCCTGTAGAAGGTTCAAACAAGTTTTCTATGGCAGGAACTCATCGAGGGAAAAGACAATATGTTTGTCGTGTGTCTTTCATTATCAAGGGTTCTAATGACAGAGCAAAAAAGGGGAGATACCAACCCATTTTTCAAGATACCCCTCATACGGTAATTCGTAAATTGATGGAGGAGCCTAACTGCGAATGTTGTGGAGAAACACTGTCATGGAAAGTGTTAGCACGTGGAAAAACTCCCCACCTTCATCATGACCATAAAACAGGCGAAATCTATGGATTCGCCCACCCAAAATGTAACCCTTTAGCAATGGAGAAAGAAATAGAACGACTGAAAGCCTTGCTTAAAGCACAAGAGATGGATTTATGAAGCTTGAAAATCTGCTAAACATTGACGAACTGAACAAGCAAATCAGGGAGGGTTTTATCAATGAGCGCCGTCACCCCGCACTGCCCCTGCGAATCCTGAATTACTCGAATCGTTGTACTTTCGAGAATCACTGGTCTCTTGAAGCTTGTATCTGCCGTGGTCTGATTGTGGATGACGCCGGGGTGATTGTATCCAGACCCCCATCAAAATTTTTCAACCTCAACCAAAGAGGACCCCACATTTTCCGCAACAATCAGGGGGAGTTGGAAGTTCAAGACGAGACGTTCACCCCAGAGTTCCTCCTCGGGCAGGCGAAGATGTGGAGGTCTCCTATAACCATCACCCGCAAGCTGGATGGGTGGGCGGGAATCTCGTGGCACTACGAGGGCATCTACGGGGTCGCCAGCCGGGGTTCCTTTGACTCGCCGGGGGCGCAGTATGCCACGGAGAAGGTGCAGAAGTTCGTCAAGTATAGGGCGTTCGCTGATTTCCTTCCCGAGGATACCACTCTGTTCTTTGAGATTATCTCCAAGATTACCAAGGTGGTTGTCCCCTACAACTTCGAGGGGCTGGTGCTTATTGCTGCCATTGCCAACGAGACCGGGGAGGAATTGGAATACCCCGAGCTTGAGGCTTTCCACAAGCAGCTAAACAGCTATGCCAAGGACCGGGACTGGTGCCGGTTGGTGCCGAAGTTCGACATGTCGGTGGAAGAGTGCATGGCGGACAAGGACATGACGGAGGAGGGCTATGTTGCTGCCGTCTACCGGCCTCACTTCCCGCCTGTCCGGGCGAAGGTGAAGCTCGCCGAGTACTGTAGAATCCACAGGATTGTCACGGGAGTCACACCCCAGAAAATCTGGCAAGAAATGCACAATCCCATGTCTCCCTGGCTTGACCATAACAGCAAGCTGAACCATAATACAGGTGAAGTCCTCTACGATTTGTCTGTTCCAAGGGACTTTGCCAAATGGGTCAAAGGTTGGCAGATGGGATTGTACAAGGCGTTCCACGATAAGCTTTTGCAAGCCCTGAAAGCACAGAAGGCTTACAACGAGTTAGAGCGTGGCATCTACCCTGAGCACCGAAACAGGCTGCACTACTTGCATGGGTGTTTTCCCGTTGATATTGTCAATGCTGCCATCAAGCTAGAGAACGGCAACATTGTTGGAGCCTATGAGATTTTATGGAAGATGGTTCGTCCCTATGGTCGGGAGGAAACATACTATTTCGATGGCAAGGGAGAATGAATATCAAAAAATGAACTACCCAGTGCTTAGATAAATGCAAATTCACTAGGTGGGTTCATAAATGCCGACTAAGACTAATGATAGTATAATCGCACAAATCCTGAGTCTGCACCAGCAAGGGCTGAAGGACAAGGAGATTGCCGATAAGCTCGGAACGAGCAAGACCAACGTCCAGCATTATCTGGAGGGCAGGAGGGTCGTCCATAGGCGCAAGAAGGGTGACAAAACCCCCATAACCGATGATATACGGAGACAGATTATCCAGTTGCATGCTGGGGGCCTGAATGATTGGGAGATTGCCAGCGAACTTGATATAGGAAAGAGCACAGTCTCCTCATTTTTGCTTGGGAAGCGGGTCATCAACCATAAGCCAAGAAGGCAATACACGGGGGATGGTCACATCATCTGTTCTATATGCAAGCACTCCAAGTCCTCTGATGAGTTCGGCTCTCCAAGGTCAAACGGAAGGACGATATCCGAGTCATCGTTCTGCAAGGAGTGCCAGAGAGATAAGACCTTCAAGCGGCTATCCGACCCGTTAACCTATCTCCGCAAGCGGGTGAACGACTTGGCGGCAAGGTCCCGGAAACTCGGGGTCATTTTCAGACTGACGGTAGAAGACGCTTGGAGGATATATACTGAACAAAGGGGTAAGTGCTTTTACACAGGCGAACAGATGGCGCTTGCCCCCCGTTCAAAGGTGGCGGGCTTAAGAACATCATTGTCCTTTGACAAGGTAGTTCCAGAGCGGGGGTATGAGGAGAGCAATGTAGTCCTGTGTACCTACAAGGCAAACGCCGTCAAGCAGGACTTGACCTTGGACGAGATACGTGATTGGCTTCCGGGATGGTATCAAAAGTTGAAGGCATGTAGCCGTCTCGGCATAGGAAACATAATGTGCGCTCTTTGACCTCAGACAGCGGCGGCGGTCGCCGCCAGCACGGCAATAGGGATGACTTGGTGGAGATATTGGCGCTACCGAGCCTTTCAGACTTGGAGATGGGTATGTTCAAGGTGGGAGACAAAGCGGAAACCACAACCGGTCTCTCCGGGACGCTGACTGATTACGATGTGATATTTGGGAGATTTTTTCTCAGGTGTCCCGATGGATTCGGGTTGTGGGTACACCCCGAGAACCTCAAGTTACCGCTCGGGAACAAATGCCCTGTAAACGAGACAAATGAGACAGATGTTCCCGTTCGGGAACGGAGCAACATATGAAACAGAGCCGATTCTATATCCACTATATTCTGACTGACAAGGGGGAGGAATCCATCGAGTTTTCCGACAAGCTTTGTAAGCTACTCCGGGAGCGCTTTCCTGCGGACACGTTCTTCCAGAAATTCACCCCGGAAGTCATGAATCCCAACCTCCCCGGTACGCCCGGTATGGACCGCACTACCCTGACGTGGAAGCCGGTGGAGAATTCTAAGGTTCTGCTCATTGGCATTGGTGTCGGCGGCTTGTTCGGTTACCGATTGCAGCTTGAGAAAGAGTTTGAAGGTGTATCCCTCATCGCCGTCTGTCCGCCGCCCGGCCTCAGCCTTGCCCCCGCAGGAGGTCCAAGAGCGGTGCTGTACGGCTCCAAGGAAGGCGTGTACTCCCTTCCCATTGAGAAGTACCATGTGCCGCACACGCAGACCTTTGGCATCCCGTCCCTCCAGCATGGTCCCCAACTGGCGTTCTATGCCATCGCCTACTTGGTGGACAAGTACATGCAAGAAGAGGACTTACTGCCGGAAATGAGAAAGTTATGATACAGGGACCACCGCCGACAAAACGGGAACCTGAGTGGCGTCCAATACCGGATTACGGGGACGTATACACCATTGAGGATTTTTATCGCAACATTGCCCCCGTGGTGGGAAGCGACGGTATAGGATACTACGCCCGGCCTCCCTTGATGTCAGACGAGCGCATCAACCCCTGCGTGTGGGACCACAACTTTGACGAGCTTTACACCCACATAATCTGGTTTAATTGTTAAAAACAACTTCCTAATACTATTATGGGGGAGGTTGTTATGTTCATTTATCTAATCGTCAATAGTATAACAGGAAAATACTATGTTGGGCAGCACAAGGGAAATAACTTAACAAAGTATCTACAGCAAAAATTCAATCATGCCCAGACGGGAATCTCCACCCGTTCCCACCTCTATAATTCAATGAGAGCACACCCTGACCCTAAAGTCTGGTCTATTCATGCTCTCCGGTCGGATATCCAGACAAGAAAAGAACTTAATGAAATTGAACAAGATTTTATTAAGTTTCTAAAGTCTCAAGACTCAGAGTATGGCTATAACATCTGCCGAGAAGGGGAAGGATTTACGGGGCCTGTATCTCAAGAAAGTCGCCAAAGAATGTCCCAAGCTCAGAAAAAAAGATGGTCTGACAATAAACTTCGTGCCGAGAAAAGTGAAACCAGTAGAGAGGTGTGGGCTAAAAATCCAACCCTTCGTGCTAAAGTCACTAAAGCCGTAATTAAAACATGGGCTAACTCGGAACTTCGTACCCTTCGTTCAGAAATTAGCAAAAAACTGTGGGATAATTCCGACTTTAGAAAAATGGTTAAAGAAAGCAGAAAGAGGGGTAAAAAATGGAAGTTAACTCCTCAAGGACTTGAAAAAATAAAAAGGTATCATATGGGTATAAAGCTAACCGATGAATCACGAAAGAAAATAAGTGGGGGAATAAGAAGAGCTTGGATAGATGGTAAGTATAACAAGAGAGTAACTAAACACATAACAAAAACGTAGAACATTAAGGATAACTGTAGATTTTTGGTTTTTCACTAAAATGATGGAGTTTCGTGGTATACTGTAGGTATGGAGACTATTCCACAGGTTATCGCTTCCGAGCTTTCCTACCGCCGCCAGTACTATGACGCCGGGCCGACTTCCGGGATGAAGTGTCGATTCTGTTCTCAACCCATCCAATTTGTCTTTCTGCTTAAGGACCCGTGGGGCGGAACCCTGCCCATCGGCGAATGTTGTTTCCTCAAGCTCAAAGAGGTCAATCCTGCGGTCTACACCGGTCTGGTAGCCAGCTTGATTATGTTGCAGGGAGCGGCTAAGGACCAGCAATCAGACATCGACCAACAGGCTGAGGCAGGACTGGTCATTACTCACCGGGACGCCTACAAGATGCTCCTCCGAAGCGGACGTGCCCGCATCACAGCATACCGGGTAGCCTCCGGGGAGAAGGAGTGGTTGCCAAAGTCTCTTTTTGAGTTGCGGAAAGAGATGCGAATAGCCCCCACCACCAATGCCCGCAAGACTAATAAGTCCCTTATCCGCTGGTATCAACGCCGGATTGGCGTCCTGCAAGAAAAGCTCTCCCAACCCCAACAGTAAAGTTTGCCCTATCAGTATCTTTTATAGACGGACTGGAGGCGGCAAGTGGTAAACAAGCTCTATCTCAGGGCAAACGGCATTGACATATCTAAGGCCCGAGTGCGGAACAAACTGGTCAATGGCTCCCCCTTTGGCGGCAGTGAAGTGGTTATCGAAGTACCTCCCATGGAGCATATGCCCGGCTTGGGGGAGATAACTTTGGAAGATGCTAGAATTCCCGGACTTCCTGATTTTAAGTTAGAGGTAAAGCAAGGGAACGGCGATTGGAGAACCGTAAGTATTCCTGAACTTAAAGCGATTTTGGCTGGAAAACCAAATGGCTAAGAAGAAGAGACAACCCGAGCTAGACGAGCTTCTTTTCCAAGACGAAACCCCTCCCGAGGAGGAGAGGGACGACCTTCTCTTTGACGACCCGGAGGAGGAATCCCAAGAGTCTGACGAAGAGGAAGAGGAAGAACTTATCCCCGAGCTTGAAATTGGAGAAAACGGACACATCCGTCCGCACCACAAGCGGGGTCGCCGGGAAGATGACGAAGAAGAGGACTCGCCGGTAGTACTGGACTGGGATGAACTGTAATTAAAAGTAAGCAAACCACAGTATTAACCGTTAATGAGCGAATCCATTTGTCCTCTTATAACCCAATACACTAACGAATTGGGAATAGACCCGCAAGTGCTTGAAAGACTGTATCTTATCCGAAAGTGGGACATTGACCCCAACCACCCAGAAATCACTCCCATACCATTCAAATGGCCGTCTCTTCTAAGGACCAAAGTACTCAACTTTGATACCGGGCAAGAGGAGGAGCCCCTTAATATCAGGGAATATCAGAAGGTTCAAATTCATCATCTATCACGGATGAACCGCTTTATAAATGGAGATAATGTCGGACTTGGAAAGACCATTGATGCCATCGCTGCCTGTTGTTGGCTAAAGGATAGATTACCAGACATAAAGACCGTAGTAATTACGACTAGGAGTACTACCCACCAGTGGTTCGATGAATTATCTCGATTCAGCAACCTACGTCCTTTTGTGATGCGGGATATTTATCGAGGGAAGAAATCCTCCGAATCCAGGTATCAGCAACTTCGTGATTTCTTGATGGGAAATAAGAAGGATGTACTTATATGCAAATACTCTTCTATGATAGGGGTAAGGAAGAGAGTAGAGGGACGGTTTGATGAAGATGGAAATCCCGTAAATAATGGAAAAGAGAGGATTTCGCAAGAGATAAAGACATTTTCAGAGATTCTCAAAGAGTACAAAGACAAGACTATTCTGATATTTGACGAATGCCATAGATTCAAAAGTCGGGGCACCCAGACCCGTGCCTTAGTTATGGCTTTAGCCAAGCAGGGGCGGTGGGTGTGGGGGCTTACCGGAACTGTTATGAAGAACTCTCTCGATGAGTTTTATAATGTGGCTTCAGCAATCGGAATCAAGCCATTTGGGAGCTTATGGGACTTTGATGAGGAATTTTGTCTATTCCGAAAGCAGTATATTGGAAGAGGCCGTCATATCCGGGTTCTTGCTGGGTATAAGAATGTAGAGAAATTTAAGCAGGGTATTCGTCCCTTTTACTTAGGTAGGAGTCAGAGGCAAGTCAAGGAGCCGCTTCCACGTCTAGTCACCATCTACCATCCGGTGGAACTGGACGAAAGACAGAAAAAGCTTTTGCTGGAGGATATACCTTCAGGTAAATTCCAACTTCCTCCATCCTTGGTTAAAGTAGCGGGGGAAGTCTATGAGCAGGAGAGGGACCCTGATAACCAAATGACTCAGCTTTCAGTTCAGCAATTGGTTGCAAATCATTGGGCATTGCTTGACCCGTCAAATGAGAAGGACTTTCATATAAAAACATTAAGCCCCAAAGAAGAGTCGTTGCTTGACCTTCTGGATGGTGATTTGTTGGGGGAAAAAGTTATTGTTTTCACTAAATACCGAACCTTTATAGACCGGCTTGACTGGCTGACGAAAAATGGGCACTTTACTAGCCGCAAGTTTCTCAGAATTACAGGACGGGAAAATGAGAAGCAAAGAAATGAAAGTAAGCGGTTGTTTCAATCTCCTGATTCCGGCTACGACCTAATCGTTATAAACTCCGCTGGATTCGAGGGTATTAACCTTCAGCAAGCTCCCAATATGGTATGTCTTGATGTCCCCTGGTCGTTTGGAGACATGCTCCAACTAGTTGGTAGGATGGTAAGGATGGCGTCTCCACACACAGTGTGTACTCTACACATTCTTCCGGCAAGGGGAACAGTGGATGAATATGCCATAGATACGCTTAAGAACAAGAGGGGGGTCTTTGCAAAGATTCTGGGGGGGTCTTATACAACAGGCTTGTTAGATAATGAGGAGTGCCTTGATTTAGATGCTGGTAGTATAGAGTCCGCCGCCTCCGATAATGAGTTTCGTTCTCTACTCAAGGCGCATTGCAAAAAACTTAGTCTGGGGAAGTTCTTAAAGGGGGAGTTTCTGGGAATTTCTAGCAAAGAAGACGAAAGAGTAATGGATGATTAATCCATCCATGGCAATAAATAAGAAAAAACGGGGGCATAACACTGAGTACGCCTTCTTGTGTAGAGGTTGCGGTCGGGAAATTTGGAGACGAGGTTGCTATCTTTCTAAAAACGACTCTCCTGGGTACTGTCACACGTGCGGAAATAGAAAAATTTGGAGTTGCAAACTTCAACCATTTGAGCACATCTTAACCTATCTGAAAAGACAAAATCACCCCGTTTTCTTATCCTACGAAGAATTGTTGGAATTCACACATATAGAAACCTGTGAATATTGTGGCTCATTGGTCTCATGGGAGTCAAGAAAATCATTTAAGCGTTGTACCCATGCAACAAACCTAGATAGAAAAAACAATAGCCTTGGATATTCTAAAGATAACTGTGTTGTTTGTTGTTGGGAATGTAACCGGGTAAGGGGGAATGTATATTCATATTATGAAATGAAGAAAATTGGAAAGTTGCTAAAAATCTTGAAAAATTCAAAGAAATCCAGTAATAATAAAGGGGAATGCAATGAGCAATATGGTGGTTAGGTCGGTGACTATCTCCTTGGAGCTTGCCGACAAGGAGTTTGGCAACGGCATGAGCCGGTTCTTCAATATCAAGGGGGCTTACCAAGAGGGCGACACTCCCTTGGAAGAGGTCGCTGATGTGGTCGATGACAGCCTGACCATGTTTATGGCCGCTTGGAAATCTTTGCTCGGAAGTAAGTGTGCGCAGGGCAAGATTGACGGCAAAACCATGCAGGATGAAGTACGGAAGGTTATCAAGCGGACAACGAAGGTTCAAGCCTATCTCAGGAAAGAAGATGGGAGTGAACCAATCACAAACGGACCCCCGGCAGGAACAGAGGGTCAATCAGAGGGAACTTCATGACGGGACTTATCAATGTCAAAGCGGCTATAGACTCCTTCCAAGCGGAACGGCTATTGGTCGGAGCTTACATCTTGGAGCATATCGAAGGGGTGGTCACCAAAATTGCCTACCAGTCCAACGGGGACGCCATTTCCTACGAGGACATGTATTCCGACCTCGCTGCCGAGGTTGACAAGCTGCCTAAGCTCAAATTGGAATTGTCGGTCCCTCCGGGCGGTGAGTCCCAATACAGCATCCAGCTTACCATGGCGATGGAGACGGTCGCCGACGACTGCGACCGGGTATCCCATAAGGTGAGCAAGTTCGAGAGCAAGATTCGAGAAGCACAGGGCAAGCTCAAGCGGCTGCATGGGGAGTTTGGGGCATGGTACTCTCTTGCCGCCAGCAAGCTCATGGAAGAAGAAGCATACATCCGCCTGAATGCCGCACAGGTCAAACAGCTTGCCGACGCTGAGTTTTCCCGTTTGACTAACGACCTTGATGTCACCATGGAGAGCCTCATCAACACCGTGAAGTCTCTCCGGGGGGAAATCAAAGAGCATAAGCGCACGCAGGCCGACAAGTACAACATGGGGAAAGACCAAGTGAATGCCAGTTGGACTTCCCACATGCCACTATTCAACGGCAGCGGCGAAATCACGACGGACACCCCCGGCAAGCTGTTGGGCGAACACAACCCCCAGCTTGAAGAGGCACTAGCCCCGGAGGATTTTGTTCCCGAGGAACCGCCGCCTGAAAAAGAGTGGGCATTTAAGAAGACCGGAGACGCCCGTCCCATACACCTGATTACCGATGACGAGCGGCTCCCACCTTCGGATGAGGAGGATGAACGAGTATGAAGCCGGGCTGGTGCCGATTCTTTCTTGTGCTTCTCACCCCGCTATGGATAGGGGGAGGGGTGGGGATGTTTCTTATCTACCACCTCCCACTGAGGTGGTTTTGGGTTGCTCCCATCGTCGTGTTCATTGGGTTTCTTATCTCGTGGCTAATCTTGGTCTACGAAAAGTGGAAGAGGATAAATGGTAACACTGGAAGTTGACCCCCAATTTCATGGACCCACGATTGCCGAGATAGCCTCTACATTAGCCGACATCAAGGAAGACCCAGTGCGGGTTCGGTGGGGAGGCACCAAGACGGAAATCAAACTTCTGGAGAGCAGTGACCGGGCTTTCATTGTGGTCGTTCCCAGTCTCGTGGAGATGAGCACGGTTGCCTTTATCTTTGGAACCCCCCTTCAACTGGGAGATAAGATTCTTGCCGAAGGCAAGGACGCTCTTATCAATAAGAAAACCTATAATTGGAAAAGGTTTACCGGGGATAATGGTCCCACGGTCACTAAAAGCATAGTAGTCAAACTGGCGGCAAACGCCGTCCGGCAGGGGCTTCGTCCCAAGCTGGCGAGAGTTGCCTCCGATGCTCTGCTTGGAAAAGTAAATGCTACCGATGCTGACATTCTGATACGCACTGCCTATGCCTAAAATACCCCCAATTCCCGCTGTTCGTTGGTCTGAGCAAGACATTGTCGCCGCCCTTCTTAAGCGGCATCCAGCCCCGGAGTGGGCCTTCTTCCCGCAGTTAAGGAATGGCACCGGGTTCGCTCAGTTGCCCCTCACCGCCGCCGCCGTAGCGATGAACTGCTACCCCAGCCGGGGGTTGGAAGTGCATGGCTTCGAGGTTAAGACCAGCCGCAACGATTTTCTCAATGAACTCAAGAACCCTGACAAGGCTGAGTCTATTGCCAAGTACTGTGACCGCTGGTGGTTGGTATTGTCCGACCCCACCATAGTCAAGACCGGGGAGCTTCCATCGACATGGGGGCAACTCTCCATGCATGGTGGGGTTCTGCGTGTTGACGCCCCGGCATTGCCTCTAACCCCCGTTCCCCTTGACCGGCTGTTTGTAGCCTCACTCCTCCGTAACCAAGCCTACTGCCCGGATGAAGAAGCCAAGAAACAGTACGCAGAGGGGGTGGAGTATGGGAAGAAGTGCGTGGGCGGCGATTACAAGCGTCTCAGGGGGGAAGTAGACAAGTTCGAGGCTGTCTCGGGGGTCAAGATTGCTGACCGCTGGAGCCTTGGTAATGTAGCGTTGGCGGTCAAAGCACTGACAGAGATGGAGTACGAGGTCAAACACATTGCCCCCGCCGCCAAATATGCACGGGAGATAGCCGATGCTCTTGACCTGATGCTCAAGAACGCCGGACTGACCGCTTTAGCCACGGAGCTAAAAGAAAAGAGTTAAAGTTCAGTAATATTCTTAGGGGGCTAATATGGCAGTTACCAAGCTTGATGTTTACAAAGAAGAGAAGCAGGTTGCGGAACCCGAGGTTCTAGCGGGTCAGCAAAACACCCATCTGGCGTTTCCCAAGGCCGGTCCCGACATGGAGTCGGAGGTTCGTGACCGCATACTGACCGCCATCCGGGCAGCAAATTTTCTGGTGTTGGCACAGCGGGTTCGAGCAGACCAAGACATCATCTATTCCGGCATTGCTGGTATAGCCGATGGAGCGGCGGCGGGAATCATCCGCATATTCAACTTTGAGCCGGGGTTCGTTAACCTGCGCAAGCCCCCCGTCAGCGATAATCTGCCGGGCAGAATCATCAACATCTAATGGGTAAACTGGCAGAATTCGGAAACATCCTGTACTCCCCGCTGCGGTTTATGTTTGGCACCGTGCCGGACTACATTCTCAGCCGCCGTGTTCAGAATTGGCATACCTCCATGAAGGGCTGGAAGGGGGATGAAGTCCGGGTTATCGTAATGTGCGAATCCCGCCTCTGGCATTGGGCATTTGCCGACTGGCTGTGGGGTTGGCAACAGTGGCTCTGTCATTGGCTCGGTGAGGTTCCCCTACCCAAGTTTATCACCAACATTCAAGGAAGTTATGATGAGGACGACAAAGAGCACCCCTGCACCTTCGGAGAGTGGTTCGGAGATGATGTGGGGAGCCTCTGGCATCTGTACATCTGTGAGCCGGTCTTTCAGGCGATATGGAAACACTTCGTCGGTGAGCGGGTGGTAGATTTAGAGCTTACGCTAGAAGAAGCTCGCCAGAAGTTTGCTCATGACCCCAGTCAATATGAGTGGGTGGAAAAAGAGATTGCACGGCATGAGAAGTGGGATGCGGAAGAGCTTAGTCGGACCACTGACCCGGCGTCAGTGCAACCGCAGCAGTAGAGCAGGGCGAGGGTGCCCCCGGAGGGCGTCGGCTTGTATCTCAACAGGAGGGTACCATCGTGTCTGAAATCACTTTAGTAAGTAAGAATGACCAAATCAGTTTCGAGTATTTGAAGGGCATGACTGACCGTATGGAAATGGCGTTTTATTCCTACGGGGATTACAAGAACAACTACCGGGGACGTTACAGCCGGGCATTCCTTAAAGACCTGAATGATACCATCGGGGCCTTGATGGGGCGGTGGAAAGACGATAAGGGCACTACAGCGAACGCCAACGCCATCCTCTCAGGATTCAAACGCCTGCTTCTTTATACAGCAGGGGGAGAAACCCGTGGAGGAATCGTCAAACCGGGAAACCGGGAGTATGTGTTGGATTACGGTAACTTCGTCGGTATCGAGTATGCTTTCCCCCAAGTTCCCAAAGCATGGTTTGAGGCGGGGGACTCTTCTACTTCCCCCGGCTTACATGGAGAGGGAGAGGGGGAAGTAAGCGTAGCCGCCGATGCCCTGTACCGTGGAAAAAGTGGTGACTGACGGATTGGACAGAGGTTGATAGGGTGCAGGTCCCGAAGGAATATGGAGAGTTCTTCGGGCTTGCAACCTTACGCAGATACAACTACCTGCTGATTATCGCCCGGTTTGCCAAATGTGATGTGGTGGTGGGGCAACAGTACTTAGACGCTTGGAAAGACGTTGACGCCATCGAATACGCTATTGCTCACGCCAAACCGGAAAATTCTTCAGAATAGAGTAATAACCCTTATGATTACCGTATCGGTCGATATCAGAGAAGCGGTGATTAGGTGCTTGAATAAAGGAGACATTTTCTACGATGTCCCCCATAGGAAGAACGAGTCACTCCCGTAAATATCCGGCTACAATGGTCACAGGTAAAGTTATATGTTTTGGTAGCTAAGGTATGAGACATCTTGTTCCTTTGTTTTTCACCCCACCTATGCCCAAAGTTAGGATTGTTTTCTCCTTTAATGGTTTGGCTTAGGCTTATAGCTTGTCGTTTGTGGGCTTCTGGGGAGAGGGAATCCTTGCCCTTTTTTGCTTTAGATATATTTTGTCTATGCTCATAAGTTTTAGGTATACCCCTTAGACGCAAAGATTGTGCTAATTTTTCTTTTTCCGTGTATGGACGGTGTTTTTTACTTTTCATCTTAGCTATTGTTTCGGGGGTGTGGTGCCAACCTCGCCTTACATTCCCGGTTCCTTTTTCGCTCAAATTGTAGTTGAACATCCATGTCGCCTGAATCCAATAGGTTTCTCGTTCCCTCATCCCTTGTTCTGGACATGGTTCGATTACCTCAAAAGAAAAGGCTTGTTCTCCATGCTTATTCCAAGAGTTTTGTAATTTTTGGTTTCCATGTGTATTATGTCTCAGTTGTTTAAGGTGAGTTCTCCATCGACAGGGGATGTTTTTAGAACTTCCAATGTAAAACACCCCCGTGACAGTATTAACTATACGATAGATTCCACAACGAGTTGTCATATATGAGAATCGAAAAGTCGGAATATGTGAAAATCAATTTTGTTTGGTCAACAGATTGGCATCTTAGCGCCATTCCGCCCGGACAACGTGGCGATGACTATGAATCGGTCATTTTGGAGAAGCTTGATTTCATCCGGGACTTGACCGAAAAGGTTAAGGGTTTCGCACTCTGTGGTGGGGATGTATTCCACGTGAAAAAGGCCCACCACCCTGCTAACAGTCTGTCTCTCCTTGTGCGGACGCTGCGGACATTGCGGAAGTTCCCCATGGGCCGGGTGTATGGGGCGGTGGGCAATCACGACTTGGCATGGGGCGAGCGGATGGATTCGCTCTCGGGTCAGCCCCTCGGCCTTCTTATCGCTTCCGGGGCCTATGCGGACCTGACCGAAGAGTGCCTGATGGTGAGTTCGCAGTTTGCTTCCTTGAAGGTACAGGTACAGTCCTTTCCCTATGACCACGGTCAGGAGACGCTGCATAGGATAAAGGCTTCCCACAGACATGGGGATGCCAACTACTTTGTGGGCATCGTTCATGCCTATGGTCAGCCGGGCGGACCCAGCGATTACTTTGGTGAACGGGTCATCGGCTACGACGAACTTGCTGGCTCAGACTTTGATTTTTTGCTTTGGGGTCATGACCACGGGCGGCAGGAAACCAAGAAGGTGGGTAACACCACCCATGTGCATTTGGGGAGTCTCGCACGAGCGGCATTAGACAGCGACCAAGCGGAGCGCCCCGTGTCTGTAGCCGTGCTGTCATTCTCCGAGCAGGGACCGAAGTACAAGGAAATCGCCCTGCCCGTAAAGCCATTGGCGGAGGCGTTCGTTACTGCCGACCGGGAAGTCCGTCATATCGACAAGTCGGAGGAAGTCAAACAGTTCTTGACGCAGATGGAAGTAGCCGTGGGTGGTGTGGAAACATCCGACCCCGGCGAGGTTCTCAGGGAGCTTTGCCCCAAGGAAGATATCCGGTTGCTAATGCTGGTAAAGGAGCTATGCGGCCTATGAAAATCAGCATCTACTCGTGGTTCGGTGAAGAAGACTTGGTGCTTCCCTACAAGCATAACGAGGTCATTGAAGTAGCCGAGGAACAACTGTGGAATATCGTCAAGGGTTTTTACATGAAGGGACTCTCGGTGATGGTCCGCAGCCTCAACAAGCTCACGCTGGTAGCGGTATCACGGGATACTTTCGGGCAAAGGTAGAAGGAGACTATTTGATAAACATCTATCTATCGGGCGGCATTAAGGGGTTAACTGACGAGCAAGCTTACGGCTGGCGAAAGGCCGTCATTAAGCACTATCAACTTGCCACAGGGGGCTTTGGGCACAGCGGTATGGCCCCGGAGGAGCTTCAAGCCTCCAGCAAATGCCTTCACTACGGAGTGAATATCATTGTCCCCAGCCGTATGCAATATCGAGATGATGTTGACCTCAAGTCCGCTTCTCTTTGGGTAATCAAACGGGATAAGATTTCCATTACTCAGTCGGATATCGTCCTCACTTACTGTCCTGTGCCAAGCTGGGGCACGGCAATGGAAATCATGTACGCTCACGAATTGGACAAGTGGATTGTTGTCATCTGCGATGATGACAATCCAAGTCCTTGGCTGGTCGCTCACGCTGATGTCATCGTGCCCGGCCTTGACCTTGCTTATGACGAAATAGATAAGATAGCAAAGGATATGAGGAGCCAAATGCCATGAACAGCGAAAAAATCATGAAGGTAGTCTCCGCTGTCTTGATAATTCTCACTCTCTTGCTTGTCATGGTGACGTACCAATACAGCGAGTACGCCGGGCAGTGCGAGCAGGCGGCTGAACACGCCGAGCTTATCTACCTCCGGGCGTGGAAGAATGCTCATCCTGATACCATTAAGGTGGAGACACAGGGCGAGTGCATACAGGATGCGTTTAAGATGCTGCGTCCATTCCTGATGCCGCCTTTTGGCAATGCGATGCCGCAGCTTCCCACTATCCCACCGCCCGAGGATGCGAGACCGAAGAAAGGTACGAACATAGCGTGATAATCCTTAACGGACAACCGAATCTATGGGTCACCGCCGACTGGCACTTGGGATACCGGTACTTTATCACCACCAAGAAGCGGCCCTTCTCCAGCGTGGAGGAAATGAACGAGGCGTACATCGCCAACCACAACGCTGTAGTTAAGAAGGGGGACCTTGTCTACGTTCTCGGGGACCTCTACCTCCAGATGAAACTGGAGCAGTGCGTGGAAATCCAGAAACGACTCAACGGCAACTTCTACGTCATACAGGGAAACCACGACGGTATTGCTGTTCAGATGATGAAGAAACACAACTCTTTTGTCTGGATACGCCAGCTTGAGGAAATCAAAATTGGTCAGCCATGGTTTGATGACAAGAGCAAGAAGATGGTTACGCTCTGCCACTATGCCATGCGCACGTGGAGAAATTCTTGCTATAACAGCTATCATCTTTATGGGCATTCTCATGGAATGCTCCCTGATGAGCCGCACCTTCTCTCTATGGATGTAGGAGTTGATTGCAATAACTTCTACCCTGTTTCTATCGAACAAGTTATACAGAGAATGGAGTCCAAGATGCCTACTAGGTTGGAATACTTAGAGAGTTTAAAGAGTTCTGGACGGGTGGAATAGGCTTACCCGATTTCAACCGCCTCATTAGTTTAGGACGTGTTATGTTAAGGTCCTTGGCTGCAAGAGAAATAGACCCATAATTCTTTCCGTTTATCGTTATCGGTATTGACCTTGGGTGAAGGAATCCAGACTTGAATGAGGTAACGGTTGGTTTTCCGTACAGATGGTGGTTTTTGCCACGGGCATACTTTCGGTTACCAATTTTCTTACAAGTTTCTTCAGTGTGGTGTTTCCCGTAGAACGGGTTGTTTTTGCCTGTTATACAAGGCCGTGGTCCACACAGGTGAGCACGATGCTCAAGAGATTTAGGAATTCCCTTGAGAACCTCGCTCATATGCTTACGGCGCTCAGCACTGAACGGTGCCCGTGATGTGGGACCACCATCACCACCGGGTGTTATGTTGTATCCATTTCCCCGTGTGTGGTTTTCAGCTATCAATGAGATTTCCAGCTCAATGGCTTCAGATTTGTCGGGGGTACGTACAATAGGCTCAATCCTAAAGGCATCTTTGCCATGTTTCCTTATGGCATTAGCCAGTTTGGTGGTTGCCCCACGGTTTGTATACTTTATATGATTCCACCATCGTTCCTTCAAGGAAAGTTTTGTGTAGCCGATGTACAATTTTCCATTCTCAAGGCAAGTGATTTTGTAAACGGTGAACATAGCTCCCCCTACATAAGAAATAGAAAGTTAAGTTATTCGGTCATTGTCATTTGTTACTCTAGAAAGCTCAAAAATTTGAGTAATAAGAGGATGAGGAGGGCAGATGAGCAAAGGGTACCGCACGTTCTTTTGTCAAGACAACTACACTCAGTATTTCATCGAAGCGCCGGGAGAGCCGGAGGCGTGGGAAGCGTTTAGCCAGTCTATTACGCCGGATTGGGAAGTCATCCCCATCATCAATGAGCATGGTGGAATGATAGAGGTGGGACCGGGGAGAAAATATGAGACCATCTCCAATATCCCTCAAGGCGACCGGAATATTCGTTCACACCTTAGATACCAGCCGCCGACTTATGTTCGATATCAGGAGGGTGGTGACCTTCATGGCAAGAACGTAGTTACTCTCCCTGAAAAACTGGACCCCACGCTCGCCGAACCCATGCCCACCGCCCCACCCAATGAAGAAGACGTGGGCCGGTATGTACAGCGGGTGATGACTGAGATGCACCTCAAGCGGGTCGCCGAGGACCATGAGGCTCGTATCGTGTGGGGGGAGAAAAAATACGGTCAGCGGCTTCGTCCCCATAACGGCAGGGATTGCCTCAAAGACCTTTATCAGGAAGCTCTGGACGGCTGCTCATATGGCGGGCAGGCCGTTCTGGAAGGTAGGGACGGAGGTTATTTCCTACGTCAGTTCGCCCGCCTCGCCGACGAAATCCGGGATGCCATCTACAAGTATCCCATGAAGGGTCAACATGGCGACAATCACCCTTGCGCAAGCTGAGTTCATTCTCGGAGACTTGGGTCCCGCCAAGCGGCACCTTGTCCGGCTATTGCAGGACCCCAAGGATTGGGCTAATCCCAGCACCTATCGGGAAATCCAGCAATCTATCCAGCGTATGGAGGCTAGTCTGTTGAAACACGTTCTGGAGATAAAAGATGAGTAACAGTGCCCAGCAGATGTTCATCGACAAGATTATGGAGATAGACAGGACCGGACGTGTCCTCACAACAAAGGAAAATACAGACCTCTTCTTCGAGATGGTCAAGTTGGCTTGCAATCCGGGGTGCCTGGTTATTCACGGGCATGAGTTCTGCATCAGAGAGAAGAGCAACGCCACGCAAGAGGATTGGCGCAAGGAAGAAGACGAGATGAACGCTCGTGAATCTTTGGAGTCCATCGTGGATGAGAAAGACCATCCGTTCATGAAAGAAGCCAAGTTGGACACATGGCAGAAACGATTGATGTATTTCCTCAAGCCCGTCGCCCGGCATTTCAAGGTTGACGACGAATCCCTTCTACAAAGATACATGCGTCATAATCTCCCCACTCATGCCATGGAAGCGGGATTGAGTCCCCTTCCGTTCATTCAGATGGGGGAAGGAAAGGATAAAAATGGGTAACCAAGACGATTCCCTGCAAGTTTACGAGAACAGCAAACATTTGGGGTTTACCGACCAGTGCCCCGATTGTAAAGGGGAGGGGGAAGTCCCTCTCACCGATGAGGAGCGCTGCGGTTGTGAGCAGCCTTGCTCCTGCTACAATTACAAGACCTGTGAGTGCTGCGGCGGGGATGGGAAGGTTGAAGCCACTCTCCCCGGTAGAGCGGGACAAGCCGCTGCCCGGCAAGCGGAGCTTTTAGACCGCCCTCCTCAGATGTTAGTTGGTACTGACGGGAGAGGTAAGGAACCATTCATCGTAAATGGCCGCTTATCCGAAATTCAGAGCGTTGTTTACAAAAACGTAATTGGAACTTCCATACCGGTCATTATCCGCCCGGCACCGCCCATTTCCCGCTGGCTACAACGGAGGGAGAAGTTCTTCAAGGCTCTGGATTGGTTGAAGCTCAAGTGGTTCAACTTCAAGCTGTGTTTCCACCCGCAATGGGTTGATGACCCTCTCTATGACTTAATGAATGAGGATAGCATCATTCCTCCGGGAGAGCGGGAGCCGCTGTATGAGTTGGCACAAGAGGTGGTGGATGCTCCCGGTGGTGACCCCACGGAATGAAAATCCGAACTATTGGATTAATTAGTGGGGGATACGGTAATGAACAACGGAAAATACCATCGTGAGGATTTAACTGGACAACAATTTGGGTGGTGGACGGTGGGGGAACGTCAACCCGTAGGTTCAAGTCACTCGGGAGTAGTTTATAAATGCAGGTGCAAATGTGGCACTGAAAAGCTGGTGTCCGCTAGTGTCCTCCATCAAGGGGTATCTACAAGCTGCGGATGCAGGCGAAAGCAGCGTATGGATTTGACTAGTAAACGTTTCGGAAAATTAGTTGTGGTAGAAAGAACCAAGGCACCCCCACATTATAAAAGCAAAAATGCACAATATTGGTTATGCCGATGTGATTGTGGAAACACCTTGATTGCTACAACAGGGAATCTCAATTTTTATCCCCGTAGTCAATCAGGGGGGTGTAAGGCTTGTTCACCAAGACGAAACAAATATAGGTTGGAAAAACATAAGTCTACCCCGGAATTCAGGCTGTGGGAAAAAGCTAAGAGCCGTGCCAAAAAGCGGGGGATTTTATTCAACATTTCTCCAGATGACATCATCATTCCAGAGGTTTGCCCCCTCTTGGATATAAAACTTACCCATAAAAAACATGGTTGGGATGGAAATACTCCCTCGTTAGATAGGAAAAACCCCTCATCCGGGTATGTTAAAAGTAATGTTTGGGTGGTGAGTTTTAGAGCTAACTTGTTAAAAAATAACGCCAGCCGGAAAGAGCTTGAAAGGCTTATAGAAAGGATGAAAGCCCATGGAATCGACTGAAATTTATGACCGAGTAGCGGTAAGTTTTTCAGAGAAGGTTAATGAGGTATTTGAGTCTGAACAAACCCTCAAGGATTGGTTTTTAAAACACTTTTCTAACCTTACCTTTGACCGAACAAATAACTGGGGTGGTCTTATTTACCTGCTTTTTAGAGATTCTTGGCTGGAGGCCGGGCCAGAAGTTAAGGCGGAGCCGACCGGCTATGACCGGAGTGTAGTTCTCAAGAAGCTCACAACCCTGCTGGACTACAACCTCTTCACACAGGTGATGCTCAACCTGCAATCGTATGTTGGCATGGCATACCAAGCTTTGAGCGCCGAACAGGACCTCAAGACCATGGAAGAGTGGTGGAAGAACAACAAGCGTAGCCCCTTCATGCCGGGGTCGAAAATGGTGAAGCTTTCCGCCAACATGACGACGGAGGATGAGAAGTTCAATCAGGACCTCAGCACCATCCGGTCATTGAAAATCATCGCCAACTTTACCCCCAACCTTTCATGGCGGGTCAGCCCCAAGGGCAGCACCCCGGCGCTGGTGGACAGCAATAATGTCAGCAGCCTTGGTATCGGGGCGGACAGGTATCTTAAGGTGATGCCCGGCCTGCGGGCCTCTTATGTCTTTTGGGGGCCGGGGAGCGGGCCGACCATGGCAACTATTCCCCCGGCGTCTTCTGACCACATCACTTTCCAAGCGGAAGGTATTCCCTATGTGTTCCGTTCCAAGTCGGGCGGAGAAATCCTCAATCAAGTTCTGTTCTCCCGCCGTATGGCCTACAACATTTTCTGTGCTCACGATGTGGCAAACGAGACGTGCATCATCGTCCCGAGAATGAGTTCCATCCTCGTGGTGCATGACGACAACAGTTACAACTTACGCCATGCTATCGAGCCTTATTTGGATGGTGGTGTGATTCAGTTGGCAGAGGGGTCAAGAAGTGACCCCGCTTCAAAGGAGTAGCCTGTGCCTGTAGCCAAGAACAGAAAGTGCGGGCTTTTTATTAAGGGAAAAATCTGTGGCAAGCCCGCCTATAACATAGAGGGAAACTGGTTTCCTCTACAGGGTTGGGGACAACTCTGGTTCTACTGCGATGAGCATTGGGCTGTCCGTAACAAACTACGACGTATCCTCGGTCAAGGGTACGCCCATGCCGTCGCCGTCTTGAACTACTGCTCCCTCGGGAGCGGCTACAATCGCCAGGGTGGTCTCCTAGCTCTGCTCTTTGTAAGCAGTGGCCTTTACGTTGATGAGCGGCTGGGTTGCAACCGCCGATGATTTGGTGGTCTTGCTGTGGGTGTGTTCCACACCCATTTGACAATACTGACAATCCGGGAATTTTTCCACCCTCTTTATTTCCGGCTTGATTTCCACGAACACCGGGCACTCATAGACCGGCGTGGTCATGCCATGCTTGACACAGTATTCATAAAGCTCCTGCTCCTTGGGGCAGTTTTCCGGGGTCCCCGGCTTGAAGGAGGCGCACTTGAAGCACAGACAGTTGCCCCGGTGCGTTCCCTTGAGCCGGTCTTCCACAAACACCTTTACTCCGTGATGCTCGTACTGAACGATTGCCATTATTTTCTCGCTTTCTTTGCTTTCTTCTCGGCGGTCCGCAGCTTCTTAATGCCGACTTCCTCAATTTTCTATCCAGCGGCAATGCAGGCATCGACCTTCTTCTTGATTTGCTCTTCCGGTCCCCACCAGCATTCGCCGCCCCACACGGTGTTTCCATTGTCTAGCTTGATGCGGGGGTTGGTGACTTCGGCCTCGTGGCACATCTGAGCAAAACCCCCGGCCCCGGCTGGGGGAACGAAGTCTCCCTCGTACACGCCGTACCCGAAAAATTTCAGGATTTTGGTCTTTTCATCACCACTGCAAATTGCTCCTACCCGTATACCTACTTCCCTCATTTTGCCTCCTCGGTGGGTTCGTCTTTCTTCTTTTGCTCGTAGACTTCCTTGAGGAGACAAGGGTCACCGGGTTTGCCGCCGCCGAGGACCGTCTCCTTGACAACCTGCACAGTGGGTTTACCATAGTAGCCGAGCCGGTTGGCTTGGTCCATGTATTCCCAGTACTTCTTTTCGTCCAACTCGAACTCCGGGTCCGTGAACATGGGAGTGAGGATGGAGTTCAACCGGCGCATGTTGAGTTTCTCTTCCTCGGTCTTACCATTCTCTCCCCGTTCTTCCGCCCCTACCCAAATAAGAAACAGTTCCGCCTTGATGGGGTTGCGGAGGATGGACTCCAATACAGCGGCGTGGGGGTCAAGGTCGGTTTCCACAGCCGGTTCGGTTTCTTGATTGATAGGTTCGAGCTTGCCGGATTGCAGGTCCCGGCAGTCTTCGAGCGCATCCTCGGAGGCACGAGCAAGTTGTTCCCTTAACCGGTCCTCATAGGGCCTTCTTGTTACGCCGCTTAAATAGGTCATCAAATTCATGACCAGAGGGACCTTCTCGTCAGGCCAGTCAGACTGATAGACCATGCGGAGCATGTGGTCCCGTTCAAAATCGGTGAGCCGGGGGTCAGGTAGTGACCGCAGTTGTGCCACGATTCCCACCTGCTTCAAAATCTTTGCCGCCGTGGCTCGCATGGTTGCCCGGTAAGTCAGCGCCTTCTCCAAGATGTCGGCTTCGAGGAAGACCTTGGGTTTTTCATCCTCTGTAGCCCCGGTGGTTATATCCCCGGTTTCGAGTTCGATGAAGGCGTCCACTAATGGCGTGGGTGTGTAGTCGGCGATAAGCCCCAAGAGGTCCGCCCGGAACAAGTCGAATAACCGTCTTGCCAATGGATTGGGGCTGCCTCCCTGTGAGAAGTAGTTGGGGCATTCCCGTCTAATGAACGCCCACAGGAAGTCGTCGGAGGCATCTTTAAGCTGCCGGGGGTCCTTGACCCATGCTACCAATTGAGAGTCGGCGTTGATGACCAGACCCTCTTGTTTCTCGCTACAGGTGCATTTCAGGTCTGGTTCGGGCTTCGGGACTTCCCACTTGTTGGCGGCGAGCATATCCGGGTAGAGCCGGAAATTCCATAGACGCACGGGGCAGGTTTCGTTGGGGTGGGCAATGATGGTATGGAAATACCGGCCTTCCCCAAGGATTTCCGTGTATTCTTCCAAGTCCGCCGTGGTGATGGATACGAAGATACCATCCGCTGTCATGTACTGGCGTCCAATGCTGGCGTTGCCGCCGAATACTGCTTTGCGCTCGGTGAGGAACAGGTTCTCAATCTTCTGGAAACGAGGGTCGTGAATCATCTCCCACGTCTGTCCGAGGGTATCCACGTAGCCCTTGTCGCCAAATACCAGTTGGTCCAACATCTGGCAGTACTGGTACTCTTCTTTCTGCACATCACCTTCGATGAAACGATAGATGCGCTTGGCATCATCAGCTATACCCAATAATTTTTGAATCGACCGGTCCATTATGCCTCTCTCTACTTCCGTTCCATATTGGTTGTCCATCCTCGTCCCATGCGATGGTCCATCCCAACTCTTTGAGTACGGAAGTTATCTTGTCTCTTACGTGATTTAATTCCAGCCTTGTGGCACAGGCGTCAGCGAGCCGTCTTACTCCCGTCACTTCTTCTTTACCTACAGCGTGTGCGTGGCGGCATTGGTCCCTGATATCCTCCAAACCCGGCAACTTCTCGCCAACGAGGACCCGGAGACGACCCATTTCGGCACTGCTCTTGTCCACCTTGGATGCCAAAGCATTCAAATCCGGGTGGACCTTTTCCAACTCGTGTACCTTGCCCTCCAGACGGGTAAGCCGCTCCTCCGGGGTTTCCTGTGTTGCATTCGGTCCCCATCTCTTCTTGGGGTGTCGTTTGTCCCACTCTTCCATTACCGCCTTGATGCATACCTTAAAGCAGGTCTCCCACGTTGCCGTCTCGAAGTTGACTACAGTGTTGCCTGATGCACGGCAGCTATCGAATGCTTGCCGGATAGCCCGCTCGCTCTCCCAGACGCAAATCCACGCCAGTGCATCCACGAGGGTGGTTTCCCCGCAGGCACGTTCGGTAGCTTCGATGAGACTCAAGTGGTCTATCATATTATCGGCTAACTCCGCCGTTTTCTTCTCCTCATCTGTGGGGTTCGGGCTATCCCCCGCACAATCAAGCTGAGAACAACGTCTTGCCATTAAGGTGAGACGTTGCTCCACTTCTTCCATGCAGCAGGATTGCGCTTTTTCTTGCAGAAGGGTGAGAAGGTCTTTGATGGGAAATTTCTTAGGAATGTCGGTGAAAATAGTGCTTAGTCCCAGAACCACGCCGCTGGCGTACCCCGGCATTTCTCCGGGTTGATGCGGGTGGTGGTAACCCATGGCGAGGAATTCAGCATCCCATGTCAATGACTCGAACTCAAATAGCCGGTCCCACCGGGCGTGGATAATCTGGTCGGTGTCGAAGTCCGACCGGTGAACCATCACGGGAGTAAGTTTCATAAAGAATAATACTGGGATTTTTCCAATTTTTGTGTATTATTTATACAGCCGTCAATCATCGTCCGGCTTGACTTTGTAGTGTTCTTCTCCATGGCAATTTTTACATAGTGGTTCTAGGTTATCGGGATTGTTACTTCCCCCATCTACAACATAAATTTTGTGGTGAAGTTCGATATTATAGGGTTTGTCATACTTACATCGAACACAAATAAGGGCAGCCTTGCCGAACTGACGAACCCACTTTAATCTAAGACTAGCTCGATTAGTAATGACACCCCAATCCATGCGTTGTCCAACATTTTTGCACTGTTTTGAACAATAGTTCTTCTTTCTTTTTCGGAAACGAATGGCCGATTTATATCGTTTATATGATTTCCCACAGATGCAACACTTAAATTCAACTTTACCTCGACAGTTGGGGCAATAGTGGTTTTTTATCCTATCAGTTGGCATCCCGACCTTGATGAAGTAGTTTTTGCATACGGAACACCCCACTGTGTGGGTCTTTACAGTTAATTCCCGCCGACATTTTTTACTGCAAAAGTGCCTCTGATTCCTACGTTTTAACCACGTTTGTATCCGATTTTCAGACTTTGAAAACGTTTTGTTGCAACCACTACAAATTACGTCAGGCATAATCACCCCCACTATATGAAAGTCATAGTCAACGTATATTTTGTTTGTAGAGTATTTTATAGTGGAGGGTTACGCCAAGGAAAATCACCTTGACCCCACCAGCCGAGAGTACGCCTTGACGGGCATATCCACGGCGAAGTCCAACGCCATTTCGTTACGGGAGGCACAGAATGCGGAAATCAGCACCGGTAAAAAAACCAAAGCTGGTAGGAAAGCCAGCGTCACAGTATAAGCTGCTGGACGTGATACGAGCCGCCCTCGATTGCCGCAGCCATTTCGGCGATGTCAAGATTGTTCAATCGAAAGAGGACAAGCGGGACGGATTTCTTGTTGGTGAGAGTGCCACAGTCATCTGCGGTCTGTGCGTGGACCGGATGTGGGAGGCGCTGGGGCTGGAGAAGAGTGAACACATCCCCCAGCATGGGGAGTATTTCAACTTGCTGTGGGAGGCGAAGCAACGTGCCAGCAGCGCTCGCAAAAATCGAAAAGAGTAGTTGGCTGTGTTCCATCTGCCCGGAACCGGGAGCTTGTTGTCGCAGGTTTTGCCTGCCTTTCCATGAGAAAGACCCGGTCATCCCCGAGACTTTCTGGAAAGTTTCCATGTTTGAAGATGGGCAGGCGATGCTGACCGCTGCCGGGATGCCTTTTAAGGTGGGAGGGATAGAGGAGGAGTTTCAATCCAAGGAGGGGGAAATTGTGAAGCTTTGGTACTACTGCCCCAAGATTACCCCCGAGGGCCGATGCTCCATCTATGAGAACCGCCCCGAGTGCTGTTCGTCCTACCAACCCATGACCGACAACCTGTGTGTATTTTGGAGACCCGATGTCCCGAGAGAATTGTCCGGTACATGACGTAACCTGCTGGCAATGCGGATGGAAATTGTACCGGTGTTCCCGCTGCCGGGGATGCTATCAGTGTGAGCATGAGGTACTGTACGAAAATGGCGTGTGGATTTGGCTTTGCCGGGACAATCGCAAGCGCCCGGCGATATGTGAAGAGTGCGGATGTGGGCAGCAAAAACAGACCCAGCCTATCCTAACCGGTTGGAAATTTCCCACCCCTATTATGCAAGATTGGCCGGTTAAATTCTGATGAAAATTAGCCGGTTTTCTTTACACCAAAATTAACAACTACCCACCCCTTTAGTGAATCCGCCAGAGGATGCGGTCCCTATCCTCTAATTCAAACCACAGGAGGAATTATGGCTTCAATTATGATAGAGGTAGACCTCTGGGAAGGCACCATGACGGTCATGAGTGATGCTGAACTGGAGGAGTTGGATGAGGTGACCGAAGGTGAAGAGGTTGCCGAGGTTGAAGAAGTAGCCGAAGACGGTGAAGTCTCCGCCGACGTGGAAGTGGATGGAGAGACCGAAGAGTTCGCCGAAGAAGAGGATGAAATCGAAGCCGAGCAGGCGGAGATTGACGCTGAGCAGGCGGAACTGAACGAGCGGCAGGAAGAGCTTGACGCACGCCGGGCTGACTTCGAGGACCGCCTCAACAATGCGTAACTGACATCCCCGGAGGGCAGCCTCCGGGGTTTCAGCTTGGCGTTATAGCTCTACAAATTCAATGTCTAAGACGTAGTAGGAAATGAGTGGGAGAGTTCCCGTTACTGTGATGAATCCCTCGTCCAGTTCCGGTTCTTCTTCAAGGTAATCGAACGGGTTGTATCCAGAGATGGTTTCGGCCCCGATGATTTCGACCAACTTGTCAATGAACGCCGGGTCGTCGGACTTCACTGTGAAGTCTTCCTTTTTCAGCGTCCCAAAAATTTCCGAATGCTTGCCGAGAATTTCCCCGAAGTAAACTTCCTTGCCGAGGGACTTCTCGATTTTTTCCTTGGTGGTGACGAACAAGCCTTCAACATCGCCCATCCGTTCTTCATCCCAAAAGAATGAAACCAGTACCCTGTGCTCCGACTCAGCGTCCTTCTTTTTGCTCATGGCTCTCCAGTCTTCTGCTGCAAACTTGGAACTCCCTATGGACATGGGTTGGTTTTGATGTCCAGCAACTCCGGGGGAAGCTCGGGGTCGGTATAAAATAGAATGGCTCCGTTTTTTCCCCAAAAATCCAGAACTTTAAGCAACTTCCCCACGAGTTCGGGATGGGTTGGATTGTACCACCTGTCCGGTCCAATGTTGACCCAAACAATCTTACGTTGCTGGTCTCCCGGTACAAGGTCAAAGAGGAAGCGTTCCCCGACAATAACAATAACATCCGACCAATCGAACAGCACTCGCTTGGTAGCCTCGGAGGTGTATCCCAATCCTACTGATAGAACGTCTCGCTGACCATGGTTCAGCTTTAGCAGCATAGCCAACGATACCGACCTGCTGTTTCCACCGTAGTAGCAGCAAAGAATCCTCATGCGGTCTCCAATCCCTCCGGGCGACCCTTCGTCCAGGTCTTCGCCACGGGGTACTGGATTACCCGCCCTCCAGGGTAGACCTTGTACAGCCACTCCGGGCGGTCGTCTACCTGCGCCCATACGACACGCCCGAGGTTCTCCGAGTGCCCCTTGGCATCGTTCAAGGAGGCTACGACCCTCACGTTTCGCTTATCGCAATCGAGCAGCATATGGTGTTCCTTGGGAATTGGAAGGGGAACCGGGAGTCCAACCCGGATTGCCCGTTTAGAAGACGGGTGCCTTTTGCGTTAGACGATTCCCCCGTAAATTTGGTACCCCCGGCAGGACTCGAACCTGCGATGCCTTTCGGCATAGACAGTTTAGGAAACTGTTGCGATGTCCATCTCCGCTCACGGGGGCGTAAACTTGTTTATTTCCTTCCTAGCCTCCAACCATCACAGAGGCGGTTAATAACTTCGGATGCCGCAATTTTGATTGCTACGCCATCTTTACATAACCAGCGCACAGGTGGTCTTTTTCTATTAGCTTCCCTCAAGGCTGCTATTACATGCACCGGTCGTGGTTTCCCACGCTTTGCCTTGGCTATTTTTTCACCAAAGCCTTCTGGCATTTTTTTGCCTTTATTCCAAGCCGAGGTTCTTCCTTTTAATGCTTCCCGCATTTTTTGCTTACTGGTATCGGAGTGTTTCCAGCCAGACTTGTGGGGAGCTTGTGGTTTTCCAGCTCTTCTCCTGTTTGATTCTGCAACAGCCTTTCTAGTGCTTTCTGGGACTGAGTGTCCCCTTTGGGAGGCACTCATCCTTTGTCTAGTCTGCTCTGAACAATGCTTACCAAACATTGGATTTCTTTCGCCTTTGTTCGCCTCTTTGAATTTTTGACGAGTAGCCTCATTCGCAACTACCCCTCCGCCTCCAAGAGTTGAGTTGTATCCATATTCAGGGTCGCACGCCTTAAACTTTTCAATATAGGAGACCTCAAGGGTATCCAATTCTTCTTTGGAGAAGGCAACATTTATACGATAGGCTTTGAAGCTACCTTCTCCATATTTTCGGATGGCATTATAGAAGTATGCACAATTTGTCCCACCCGCTTTGGCTCTCCTACAATGAGCCAGCCATCGCTCGTGCAGGGTTCTTATGGTTTGCCCGATATATACCTTGTTGTTGACTTGGTTTACGATAATGTATACTTCCCCATATGGCTCCACTTAAACTCTCCTTCAATGAATGGGGTAAGTAGTTCATTTATCAAGTACAACATTCCAGTATAGGTACGGTGCGTAATCTTTCCACTCGTTCCTTATCTTGCTGATATGCAGCTTGAAGTTGAAGCGGGGGTCCGTGGGCTTCGGCGTATAGGGCTTGCTGAGCAAGGTCATGCCCGCCTGCGCCGGGGTACGTCCGGCCTTTTCCTTGTTGCACGGCATACAGGCGATGGCAAGGTTGTCCCAGTCGGACTTGCCCTTCTGGCAAAGCGGGATGACGTGGTCAATCGTGTATTCCGAGGTGTGGACCACCTTGCCGCAGTACTGGCATGTTGCATTGTCACGCACTAACAGGTTGCGCCGGGTGCAGGGGACGGACTGCTTCTTACGGCGATGCCAAGCGTTGCGAACGACTATCACCCTTGGCATGCCCATTTCAAAGGACGGTGAGTGCAGGACCTTCCCGCCCTCGTCCTCCTTGACAATCTTGGCACGGTCCTCGAACCAGAGCTTGACGGCGTTCTGCCAGCCCATGAAGCCCACGGGTATCCAGTTCATGTCTAGTACAAGTACGTCAGCGTATCCCATAGAGCCTCCTTATCTAAGATTCGGAAAACCGTTAATCCTCGCTCGTTGCCACACCGAATGTGATCGATGGCTAATTGCCGGTAAGCCTGCGCACGACCCCTATAGCCGTCCATCGCTCTTCGCACTCCGGTATCCGCCCATAGGACTAGGCGGCGAGTCAAGCTTTTAGGGTTTGGGCGGGGTGTAACCGGTCTTCTCTCAGGTTCATATCCATCGAATTGGCCGGTCTCATTGCCGTACACCATACGGGTTGATGTGGTCGGGTTTCTTATGGTGTCTCACCCCGAGGCCCACTGCGTTGTCCTAACGCTCTCACCCCGCCCGAACAGCGCCCCTGTGACCACGCCCTTAAGACATCGCCCCCGGTTATGTCAACTCACCAGAGACTTAGGTCGGTCAGGAGCACCAACTTAAACCCAACGGCGTGCAGCCAGCGTACTGGCGGTTTGGCTTCGCTTTCTACGGGGTTAATGACCGGTCCCCCTCGTCGCCCGGAAGCCGCTTGTGCAGGCACGGTATCCCGATTTCTGCCACGACAACCGTTCCCATCAGTCTTGCCGACCCTACGGGACCTTGCACGCCATTCTTGGTAATACCACAGAGATTGAGAAACAAACGAATAATTAAATTTCAGGATGGTGCTCCTTCCTGTGACAGTTAGAGCATAGTATTTCGCATTTTCTTATCTCAGCAAGGATTCGTTTCTTTCCCCAACCTTGGTTCACAGCTTGCCTTATTGACATGTCTTTTTTGCTTGAATCTCTATGATGAAAATCTAAACATGCAGGATGATTTTCCGGGCAACGAGCACATTTTAGAGAGCGTTTGAACTCCTTGAACCAATCTCTAATTTCTTTCCTTTGGTTCTTTGCTCGGATAAGATATGGCTCTTTGTGATTTTGATAATGTTTTCTCCTGTATGCTTTCATTTCTTCTTGATGAGATGTTTTCCAAGCTTCTGTCGCCATACAATCCTCCAATATATGAGTTGCATAGCGTAGATTTGGAGACTCTATCTGCACCAAAAATTTACATTAGAATCTTGGCAGGGGTGGAGGGATTTGAACCCCCAGTATCCCGAAGGAAGACGGTTTTGGAGACCGCTGGGCCGAACCAGATTGCCCGTCACCCCTAAACTCACGCCGGTGTCTTATCCAAATAAACGAAGGTCAAGACCAAGAGTACCATGGTTATCTTGGTCACAGCTACCATGAGGCTACGCTGTACCATGTCCTACGGGGACTCGAACCCCGTTTTTCCGGCTGCATCATGGGAGACGCTCTACCATTGAGCTACGCCCCGCATGGCGGGGCGACGGGACTCGAACCCGCAACCTTCTCCCTGAATCAATCCCCGGTATCCTACCATTGAATGACGGGTCGCTGGGGGCGTTCTGCCTGACGGGAAGGCTACTCCATGCGATTATCCGGTGGGACTCGAACCCACATTTTCCGGGCTAGCTTGGCTCCGAGGGGAGGACTCGAACCTCTCATTAACCGGGTCAGAGCCGGTTCTCCTACCGTTAGAGGACTCTGGAATATCTTGCTATTTACGTCAACTTTTAGCCCCAGAGGGGTAAACTTGACGTATAAATCAATCTTGGTCGGCGTGGGGAGATTTGAACTCCCGACCCCTCCGCCCCGAACGGAGTGCTCTAAACCGGGCTGAGCTACACACCGAAAATTTAAATCAGACGACCCCGGAATAATCTTTGCTTTTATTTCCCGGAACCCAATCCGCAAATAACCCAAGCTCCCTAACTTTTCGCATTGTATCAGCGATTAGTAACCACGCTTTGTAGGGCATATTTCCTCGAACAATGTTACATCTTGTGCAACAGGGAATTACGTTACTTTTCAAATGACCCCGCATGTTATCTAATCGGTCCAACCCAATGCGTAGTTCTCTTTGGGTTACTCCACAGTATCGGCAGCCAGTGGATATAAGAGCAGCTACGTAGTTCCGGTCAAGGTCGCAGGCAAACCCATGGCGTTTATCCCAACTCTTGCAGTCGTTTGTAACATGCCTTGCTTCGCCTTTATACCTTTGGGTGCTTAGAGTCTGTTTCCTTCGCTCGTAAACCCCCTCGGTCATTCCATGTCGAGGTTTCCAACGTTTGTTATGCTTATTAAAGCAAATACGGCATAGAAATCGGTAATACTTATTCCCATTAGACCAACGTGTTGGGAAGTTCTTACCGTCCTCAGTTAATGCCTTCCCACATTTTTTGCAGATGTGTGGAAGTCTTACATTCACTCCACCAACTTCTTGACTCTTCATACTAATAGATACTGAAGTCAGAAGATTGGTCGGAGTGATATTTTTGGTCGGGGCGAGAGGATTTGAACCTCCAACGACTTGCTCCCAAAGCAAGTGGGTTACCGTTACCCTACGCCCCGGCACAAGTTAGGCCGTTCAGCTACAGCCCGTAAACTTTGGTCAGGTCCGGCAGAGTCGAACTGCCAATCACTAGTCCCCCAGACTAGGGCATTACCATTATGCTAGGACCTGATAATGGAGGTTTGGCAGTACTCCCCCAGCTAATCAGAGCCAGTACTCGTCAACCTCCAAACGGTGACGGACAATGGGAGGTTTTCACCTCTCGGGCCTCAGCCCACATACTCAAACCGGTTAGCCTTGCCAGTCCAGTATGCTTCCGCCATAACTTGGTAGCTCGCACAGGAATCGAACCTGTGACATCCGCCTTATGAGAGCGGCGTTCTGCCACTGAACTAGCGAGCCAGAACGTACGTGGTGTTTGGGAGCCATGATGGTTGCGCTGCGCCACACCATGAGTATGTTACCCGACAATTACGCCGCCCAAACAATGGCCTTTTAAGGGGCACTCACGTACGGCTTGAGTTGCATGGGTGGAATCGAACCACCGACCTCCCGGTACCCCGGTCGCTCTTCCGCTGAGCTACAAGACAACCCTAAGATGGTAGCGGGGATGGGAATTGAACCCACCTTTACAGAGCTTATGAGACTCCGAAACTCACCAGAGTTATACCCCGCATCAAACCATACGCTACACCGCATATCTGTTGCTAATACGCTGTAGCGTATCAAGGTTGCGGAGGCTGGATTTGAACCAGCGGCCTGTTGGTTATGAGCCAACCGAGCTACCTGACTGCTCTACTCCGCTATAACTTGGTGCCTCCCCAGAGAGTCGAACTCTGTTCTCCCGCTCTTCAGGCGGGCGCTATGCACCGCATCAGCTAAAGAGGCAAAACCAAACTTTCAAACTTCTCGGCATTATCTTGAGAGCACCTTAAGTCCTATAATACGCTCTCAAGAGCATCTTGGTGGGTCGGGAGGGAATCGAACCCTCAACCTTGGGCTTAAGAGGCCCCTGCTCTGCCAGTTAAGCTACCGACCCAAATTTGGTACCGCCGAGAGGACTCGAACCTCCAACTCCTCGGGCAAGAGCCGAGTACTCTGTCCAGTTGAGTTACGGCGGCACATCTTGGTGGAGCCGGTGGATTGGGTGCCCACGACCGTCCGCTTAAAAGGCGGCTACGCTTAACCACATCTGCGTCACGACTCCATATTTTGGCTCTGGAGGAGGGAATCGAACCCCCAACCATTCGGTTAACAGCCGAACGCTCTACCGTTGAGCTACTCCAGAAGAAACTGTCTCCTTCTCAGGCGGATATATAGACGAGTTGTTATGACACATCGTCCCTGAGTGCTCGCCTGAACCATACAACGGCTGGTGCTGTTTGCCCTCACAACCTGCCAACCAAGGGCGACCCTCATCACACCAGCGACACTCGCTCATACGACCTCAAACTGGCTGGGACGGCAGGACTCGAACCTGCATTCTCCGGGTAACAGCCGGGCATCTTACCATTGGATGACATCCCAACAAACAGTGACCAGTGACAACCGCCCTCCGCAGGGGCGGGAAGTGCATAGCTGGGGACCTCGCCTGTTCCGAAGAACTGGTGCCCTGCTTACCACCGAACCCATCAGACTCGCCATCCCTTTGGGTGCGTCACGTGGTCTCAATCTTGGAAGCCCCGAGGGGATTTGAACCCACTGACCTTCGGTTTCGTAGACCGCTGCTCTAGTCCGGGCTGAGCTACGGGGCCTCAATCTTGTACCAACCTCTTTCTTTCGCTGTTTTACGACGGTGACAGTTGGCGCATCGCACGTCGCACTTAACTATCTCAGCCTTTATCGTCTTTAATGATGCCTTCATTTGTGTCATTAAAGTTGAAACGGCTGCTAATTTCTTTTCTCCTTCCCGATGGTCAAACTCAAGGACTATCGGGTCAGATTCTCCACAGTCGATACAGGGGTGAGTCATCAAATACTGTAAGACCCACTCTATGGCTTCTTTCCTATACCTTGCACCATTCCGTTTCGCTTTTTCAACATACGAGGTCTTATTCCTCTCGTAGTTTTGCTTATTGTAGCCTCGCTGGCATTCGAGGCAGTATGGTGCTGACCGGTGCTCTTTTTCCTTACCACATTTGTAACAGTTCTTAGACCTCATACTAAAGGACTACGAAGTCCAATTACTGTTTTCAAATCTTGGAACCCCTGACAGGATTCGGACCTGCGACCATCCGGGTCGAAACCGGGCGCTCTGTCCACTGAGCTACAGGGGCCTAATCTGGAAGTCCCGGTCGGATTTTAACCGACGACCTTCTCCTTCGGAGGGAGTTGCTCTATACGGGCTGAGCTACGGGACCATATATTGGGGTGAATGACGAAGTGGGCTGCCCCCGCCCCCTCGGACCAGACCGAGTACCCTGTGGGGTTCACTCACCAAACTTGGGGTGACTGAGGGGAATCGAACCCCCGTATCCTGATTCACAGTCAGGCACTCTGCCACTGAGTTACAGTCACCATAAACGCAAAAAACCCACCCAAAAACCCATCTTATGACTTCCACTGTCTTTAATATGGGACAGTGGATTCATAGAATGCTTTTTGTTAACAAAGAAACTAAAACCGGGCTTTGTGCCGCCTGTGGAGATGTTAAAGTGCGACTCAAAGGTGGTAAGTATCTTTGCCGTAACTCACAAGCCCGTTGGACTGGAAGGTGTAACTACCCCTCTCATCCATACCGAGATAAGTCAAACCCCCCGAGAGTCTGCGATGAATGCGGCTTTGTTGCTAAATGCTCGTGCCAGATTGACATCCATCACATTGATGACAACCACGCTAACAATCAGCCAGAGAACCTCCGTCCTCTATGCGTATGTTGTCACCGACTCATTCACTGCAAGTGCAAAATAAAAAAGCCCACAGAACCTTGAGTTCGGTGGGCATCCTTGCACTCTGTTCGCTTTTTCGCTATGCGACTCCTGCGAACGGAAGCCCACCGAAGCTTGGGCGGCTAAAATGCCGCTTAGGCTGCCACTGCATCGGGTTTGGTTTCCTATTTCGCATGTCTCTCCAAAACTGGTGCCCCTTTCGGGGCGTAAAATGGTAGGGGCTTTCGCCCCCTCAAACTGGTGGGCCTTTCGGCCCGGAATCTTGTGAGGCTGACCGGGTAACAATATCGTCCGGCTCCCCGCCTCAATTTTACCCCTACAAGTATAGGGTCGGTAGTTCGTTTTCTTCCTTCACTTACATAATACCACGGTTTTGGGAGAATATGGGGATTTTTTTAATCGGCCATTTATTTACTGTGAACCTAACTTTAGTTCCCGATAACTTGTCTGATTTCCATTGGTTAGCCGTTCAGCCCGTATATCCCCGGTATTACCTCAAGGGCTGTCCAAATACTTCCCACCGGTCAACAAACCCGTCACTTCCTTTGTAACCCCGGATAAGCCGATTGGAGTTAATGACCGGATTAGAGTAAAGCGGCATCGTGGGAACCATAATGTATTCAGGTTCCCTCCCATGAAATTTCCAACCAAGTATGATACATGTTGTAGGGTGTCTCGGAGCCGCATTCGCCGCCGCTGTTCAAATAAGCGGCACTGTCATCATGCTCCACCCACCCTTCTTTGACCGTGACTTTGTAGCCGTCTCGGCGTAGCTTGGTGATGATTTTCTTTAGCTCGGCAGCGAACTCAAAATTCTTGAAAAACTTCTGTTCCCCGGCAAGCGGGCGGTCAGTCCAATTCTCCGTGGATAGCCGGTAGTCTTCAATTTTTGTTATGCCGTCTTTTATACGGGCGTCAATACGCCATTGAATGTCTTCGAGAGTTTTGGCGTAGTACTCTTTCCGCTTTTTCTCTTCCGCAGCCGCCCGCTGAACCTTGCGCTTGGCGGACTCCTCCACTTTCTCCCGAGCAATACGTTCAGCGTTGGTCTCAGCGAGCGCCCTTGCTTCCGCTGCCCTCATAGCCACTTCCTCTCTTTCCAATGTTTCACGATGGCCCCGGCGACGAGCTTGCTGACCTTATCCCGGTCACATTCCGGGGGAAGCGGGGTGTTCTTCTCTGCTTCGGGTACTTCATTCCGTAAAACCCCATATAGGTCTAATACTTCTTTTAGACCAAGTTTTCCGGTGCGAATGTTAAGCAGGAGGGTCTTCTCCGGTCGGGGGAAAGTCATCCTGCCGGTCCGCAAAAGCTCAAGACATTCTTGGATGCCTCGAATCATGTGCATAGCCGCTTGGGGGTCGTAGCCGTACTCTTCCTTCTCGGCTTTCCGGGTCCCGTGCTTACCCGTGCCCTCCCCAAGCATCCGGTGGAACTGGTTATCCGCCAACCCGATAAAGGCTTTCGCCGCCCGTGCGGACAGGAAGTCATTGGTGTTGGGCAGAATCATGGTGTCCCACACCGTGTTTGTATGCGCCTCCCGGTTACGCCTCACGCACGTGCTGTCCCGGTAGCCCTCATGGTCGCTTATGCAGCTTGGATACTCACACTGCTGCGCATCATAGGGGCAGGACCAGCGTGCCTTTGGCTCCAAGGATAGGTCCTTGATGCTGTCCGGGACAAACAGGAAGGAAAGCGCCGAAGGATTGCCCTTAAGCGCCAGACCCGCCCAACGGCGTAGGGAGTAAGCTTTGATGTCAACGTCCGCCTTGGTGTTCTTGCGCTTGTCTCCTGCCGTGCTAGCGCTCGCATGACCCATTTTACGAGGGTTCTCGTTGTCAAGTTGGAGTTCTTCTTCCGGGCGACCCACAAACACGCCGGACACATCAAGGTCGGCCTTGTCGTCCATCCGGGCACCATGCTGCCAACTCCCGGAGGCGAAGGCGAGAATCAGGCTATTGGGGGCAACCTCCCCAATCTCCACCAACGCTTGTTTGAGCTTTCCGTAGAATTCCATTAGAACACCGGTACCTTTGTGATATTTTCCTTGGTTTGCTGCGTTGTCTCCACCACCCCGCACCGTCCACAAGTCCTTATCCAACGGGGAATTTCCTGCCGGGGCACATCCGTGGGAAGTTGCCGGTCAACCCCCATGGTGCCGGGCGGGTCGCCAGCGATATGGTACGCTTCGTGGATGATGGGGTCATACACCGGTTTACTCCACGCATGGCAGCACCGCAACTCCGCCTCCGCCAGCCGTATCTTCGCTGATTGAAGTTCGTTCTCCAGCCGGACTACCTCTGCCCTGAACACTTGTACGGGTAGCATCACTCCCCCCATTTCTTGGGAAACCACCGCATCGGCGAGGTCTCCGGTAACTCTTCTTCCAACATCCTTCGGCGTTCCGGTTTATCGAAGAACTTTACCAGCCTGCGCAGGAAGTCCTTGGATATCTCAATCTCCCCGTCTGCGTAAGCGAAGATGTGTTCGGACTTCACTGCCAAGACCTGCCGGTACTTGTCCTCATCCTTTATGCCGGGCTGGTCAATGTCGTTGGGATACTTGCGCTGGAGGTCACAGATGTTGAAGGACTCCCGGCGCTTCTCCAATCCGAGAATGGGGTCGTCGGTATCCAGAATCAATCCCATGGTACCTCCTACAGTTTCCACCACTTCCCGTGACAGTCTTCCACTATCGTGGGGCAGGACGTAGGGAGTGGCTGGAAGTGTTGGTCAAGTTCCAGTCCGCAAACCTCACAAGGCACCTGTCCACTCGCCCGGTTGCATTCCTTGGCGGGCAAGTCTTGATTGGGTGCCAAGGTTCCGTGCCGCATCGCTTTGATTATGCGCTCCAAGTACCGGCACCGCTTTACCAAGAGACTTGTGGGATGTTTGGAACACTCGGTGATATGCTTCTTGACCTTCTCCGCCATGGTCTCCGGGGTGTCTTTGTCTCCGGGTTCAAAGGTGGTCTGGCAATAGATACACCTGACGTACATGCCCGCCCGGACATCCGCCATGACTTCGCACATCCCGCCGTACATTTCCCGGAGGATGAAGTTCTCCTGCATTACGTGGGCCGGGTCGCAGTTGGCTTCCAAGTGGTGAATGAAATCTCGGAGGCGCTGCGGCAGGGCGTTGATATCCTCGCTCGTACCTTTGAAGTCCGACAGGTCGGCTTTCATGTTACCTCTTTTTCTTGGTAGTTTTCTTGGCCTTCTTGACGGCTTTCTTGGCGGGCTTGGCCTCGGTCTTGGGTTCATCGTGAGGCAGCAAGCTCTTCCAGCCGTCCGAGGGCGGTTCATCCAAAGTTCCGTCCCGCCAGTCGATGGCTTCAAAGCCAACGCTGGACAGTTCGTACTTCTGGTCGTCAGTCAGGTCCAATTCCCCCTGCTGTTCGTCAACGTAATCGTTGAGTTCGTCCTCGCTCATATCCTCTTCGAGGACTTTAATCTGCACGTCGATTTTCGCCCAGTTGTCATCCCCGAAAAAGCTGTAACGGCGGATGCGGGGCTTCATCTCCGATAGCAGAGCGGCTTGAGCCTTAACCTGCTCTTCGGTCTTGGGTGTGATTGGCATACTACTCCTTGTCTAGCATGTAGACGGTGTCAGAAACCATGTAGTACAACACCGCCTTCTGGTCGTAATGCTCCATGGTCATGATAGCGACTTTGTCCATGGTAACCTTGTCGGTGAGAAGCCGGACGGGAATCATCGGTTCTCGGAGGATGGCGTTGCCCTCCTTGCCGTTACCCCATTCATCCTTCGCCGGGGCGGAGATAGTCATCCCGCCGCCCGTAAGCTCCCGGACTTTCTCGTCCCATATTCGGTGGTGGTTAAGCAAGAGCGGAATTCCCCTGCCGTCCGAGGCGGGCACCAAAACCTCCCATAGTTGTTTGCCGGTGATGAGGTTGCTCATTCTGCCTTCGCTTCCTCCAGCTTCCTGCGCTCTTCGGCGGCTTCTTTTTCTACTTGGACCAGAAAGCGCCGAAGCTGGTCGGTGGATATGGTGATGGTGTGGGCGGAAACAAGAGTACCATTTTCCCCCCACAACGTAACTTTAGTTTCGTCCCGAAAACAGGCCCGGTCGATAAATACTCGGTGACCGAAACCTTCAAAATTGTACGTCCCCTCACATGTGCCCATATGCCTCTATTCTCGGCGGTGGGCAATCAGTTCCAAGTAGCGGACCATCTCTTCCCCCCACCCCAGTTGTTCGGCGATACCCGCCATGCCCATTATCGACCCCCGGTACCAGCAGCACCGAATGCAACGAATATCATCCAAAGCCGTGTATCGGCAGTCTGGACAGTCAATCATTCCCCACAATGCCGTCCGAATCTGCCGGTGAATGGTGCGATGGATGATGTCAACTGTAGCCGGTGGTCCGCCATGAAGGCCGCACGCCTGCCCCTTGGTTTCAACCTCGTGTGGGCAATCGTGCTGTGTGCAGAGCGGAAAACCGTGTACCTTTATCGGTGCGTCGGGGATAGTGACGTTCATCGGGTCACTCCTTCAACTAATACTACTCTTTCGGTCGGGGTTTGTAGATGGAATTCAGAAATTTAACGAAAGCGGCCATTCCTTCCGGCGTGTCGATGTGGTAGAAATCAATGGCGAAGCCTTCGTTCTGTTCCAGTGGAGAGGGGCAGCCGCAGTGTCCATTCACCCGGACCTGCCGACCCCAAGTCTTGTGGAACTCTTCGGCGATGTCCGAGGGGATTCCCCTTCCGCTCGCCCGGTAGTAGTACCACGCTCGCTCGAACTTCCAGTGATGCCAGAAACCGTAGATGTTGGTCGGGGCCTCCTTGTAATAGCCATTGCCGCATCCTCGGAAGCTCTCAGGCATGGCGACTATTCCTTCACCCCTATCCAAGGTTCCCATGGGCAATCCCGCCGCCGTCAATTCCGCCGTGATAGCGTCGTCAACCTCTTTGAAAATGGCGCTCTCCTCGCCGCTGCCAACCTCTTCACTACTTAACCGGGCAAGATTGGGGAACACTCCGGGTTCGGAGTTGCTCGGGCACACCCCGGTGCTTGATATGACAAGACTCATGGTTCCTCCTACCAGAATTTTTTGATGAAGTGAATTGCTACATACAGCAAGCCGCCGCCCACGGCGATGCTCGCTAGCACGCCAAAAATCCAAACAATAAAGGCGACTTTGAATGTCGTACTCGGTTTGATTGTAGGAAACTGGTTCATGGGTTCCTCCCCGCTTTTTGTTTTATCCACTCTTTTGCGGCTTGTTCGGCGGAAAACTTTGATAGCCACTTGTTCTCACCCCGGACGTTCACTTCTACACCATCCACCTTGGCATAGTAGTGAATACCTCTCGGCCACTGTGTGACTTCAATCTTATTGCACTCAGGAAGCTCAAATCCTTTAACCATGTGGGTTTCTAAAAGTTCCAACCCCTGCATGTGAGCGAAGTAAGAGCCATTGTGATGGATGTAGACATGTCCATGTTTCTGAATGCAATCAAGCATGGATTTGATGATGCCATCGTCTACCCGGCAGGCGGACTCGAACAATGATTGCTCGTGTGCCATCCCATGGTAACAATAGACCGCCGCCAGCCCATTAACGAAGTGAGAGGGGCCGTCCGTGGACATTTCGCTCGGACCAACCTTGTTGGCGTCCTGATAGCGTTTTACTTCCGCAAAGGCCGCTCGGACCTGTTTGGGACGGCGAGCCTTCCAATAGGCGTTGAGTTCATCCTCCGACCGGATATCGAACCTCCAGCCGTAGTCCAACCCCATGGCAGGCCACGTTACGTGAGATACTCTCACTTCGCTCATGTTCCTTTCTTTATTTGACCCAAATCATGTCCGAAGTTACTTCCACCTGGCTTACGTCGTCGTCCACTGTTCCGTACTCCACGGTGTAGACGAGATTCCCATCTTCAACCTTTGCTTTGAAGGTCACACCGTTGTTGTATGTCATGCAATCTTTGGAGTTGTAAAAACGCACGGCGGTTCCCTCGGGAATCAGCTTTTCTACTTTAGCTAATTGGGACCTTAGAACTGGTTGGAGGGCGGGAGCAAAAGCAGGACCGGGCATACACTCGGTGCGAGCAAAATCATAAACTTCTCCGTCTGCCATTACGCCCGTTATTACACCAGCGCTGATGCCGTAGCTTTGCCGGTCATCGTTCATAACCACTTGGTCACCGTCATCAAGGACTTGACAAGCCTCTTCCCGTTCTTTCTTGCAGACCGGGCATTGACAAAGCCCATCCTCTGTGGCTTCGTCATCTACAGAACCGGTGTCACAGGAAAAGTCAGGGGTGGGTTTTCTGAACCAACCGATGAGGGCATCTCCAACGCTTTGGAAATAATGGAGTTTGCCGGGAAACCAGCGGACAACGGATGCCGCCACGGTGAGTTCCAATAAGGCATAAGACAGACCACCAAGCAGAAAGACAAGAACGGTGCGCATAATATCCTCCACTCTCAGTATACCACAGTGAGAGGGATTTTTGAGGATTATTCTTCGAGCGGCGGGTCCCACCCGTCGTGCGCCATGGGGAACTCGAACACCGGGTTCTCCGTCTTGCAGTAGGGTACAAACCCCCCAGTCATCGGCCTAATGGCGTAATACACGTTCTCCGTGTAGGTGTAGCGGAACTTTGCCCGTACGGACCAGAAAACCTTCCTTGTTGGCGTCCCACCGGGCTAGTTTGCCGTTTCTTCCCCACCCATAGTAGTAAGCGCCATGCTCAAGCTTCTCCAGAGGTATTGGCTCCGTGGCATCCTTGGTGGGGTCGGGGCAGTGGTCATCCCACCAGCCCCTTCCCTCCGAGACTACCTTAATTTTCCCGCATCGGATACATACCTGGTCTTGTTTTCTCTCTTCTTCATCCGTTGGGAATGCCATACACAAATCCTCCACTGGCGTTAAATTCTTCCTCCGTCAAGGGAATGGTGAATCGAGGGTTATCCAACTTGGCAAAAGGTTGAAACTCATCAAATCGAATCTCACCCGGCTTCGCATCTACCCAGTAACCGATGCACTCCGGGTAAGTGTCGTAAAACTTGGTGCGCCAATGGATGAAGAATCCTTTCTCATTCCACCGGGCAATGCTGGCGTTGCGGCAAGTGCCAGTGTAATAGGCACCGTGTTCGAGTTGGTCTTTAGGCAGCAATGATTCTCCACCTAATAATACTAGATTTTCCGCTATTTCCGCAGAGCTTCCAAATACCAATGGGGAGGCCACTCAAGTTCAGGGTCTAGGTAACCGGGGCGCATCTCGAAGCGGTATTGGTAGAGCTTGTTGACCGCTTTCATGTGACGGTCCCATGCACGGGCATCGGGATAGCACCAGTGTTGCTTGCCATCACGCTTCCAGTTGTAGACATCGTTCCAGTGGCATTCACGGAAGTGGGGGAATATAATATCGGTTTCGGGGTCTTTGAGAGCTTGGTGGACCCAAGCATTTTGAGAACGACGGACACCTCGGTGAGCTATCCGTTTGTCGTCCTTGCAGGAGCCGACACCACAGACAGCCACGTAGGGTTTGCGGTAAGAGCGGGACATTAAGCACCTCCTTTAGGCAGCCTAATGCACAGCCCCTCGTTCATCTTTAAAAGTAACATCCATACTAAGGACTCCGGTAGGTGGTTTACTTGGGTCCTTTTTCGTTCATACGATTTATCTCCTCCTTCATAAACCGCAGTTGTTGCAGAGTTTTTTCTGGTATTCCTTTGCATCCAGGATTGATGTTTTTTACCAAAGTTTGAAAAGCCACTGCCAAGTTTGCTTGGGCGGTCTTGATGATTAAGTACGGCCATATCCTACGAAGAATATCTTCAGCTTTTGAACTCGTCCATATCATCGTATAGCAGTCCTTGTGGATTTTCCTTCGCCCTTTTCTTCTAACCGTAGTCGCTCCCCATCTTTTCTCAAGGTAATTTTTGAGGGTTTCTGAAGTATTATAGACCCTTATGGATAGACGGTAAGCCTCCCGGCGCTTTGTTTCCCTTTTTACGATTGAAATGGTCCCTTCTCCATCTACGAGGGCAGCGAGATGAGAAGCACTTTGTACGGGGTCATTAAGGTCTGGAAACTCGTTCCTTTGTATTCCCCAGGTTTCTAGCCACTCTATCTCTTGAGAACTAAGCGGACATGGAGACGGATTTCCCGGCTTCCAAGGGTGGATATGGTCGGGGAGATTATTAAGTTCTGGGGGCCTCTGTCCGGTGTATACCCATATAGATGTTTGTAGGGCGTTAAGCAGGTTCCACATAGCTTGTGAAAGATGGGGTTCACTTCTGTCACCCTCTAAATGAGCGGTTATATGCCTTATAGCGCTATCAAGCAAATCCGCAATCTTCATCCCGTTCTCCCAATTACGGGTGTCTCCATTACCTGTTCCACCTGAGAGAAGGTCTCGTTGTTTGTTACCTATTTCATAGATGCGAGAAACCATCTTAACGGCTGTCCAGGGCATCCAGTGAAATGCTCCCTTGCCTATACGACTGTCTCGTTGTGCTCCAGTGGAATATATAGTCTCTGCTGTGGCACTTTTTTTGAATTGTTCCATGTTTATAGATACTGCTTTATTCTGATTTCTTCTCAGCTTTCCCTATGGCTTCTTTCACCTGTGGGAGGTCTTTTACCCACATGAGCCGGGGGTCATCCAGCATTTCCTTGGTGATGACGATGGGAGCCGGGGGCTGCATTGCTGAAAGCTGGATGATGGACTTAACCTGTTCCCGATGCATCAGGCACAGGTACAGAGCCAGCGCTCGAAGCATTTTGGAACTCTCCACTCACGAAGATGATACAGATTACAACCAAGGCAGTTTCACTTAGCATTTCTCTTCCCCCTTGCTTTGAATTCTTGAATCTGACCCACCATCTTCATGTGGTTCCAGAGAGACACCTGTAATGCCTCTATCAGATGGTAAGTCTGTAAAGACTCCCACTGCATCCCGCCAAGCTCCCATGGCTTGGCTTCCACCCCCTTGGGGTTGGCGACGGAGACGCTTTGCACACAGAATTTCTTCCAGTTTGCTAAGACTTTGGCGAAGTCAATCAACGTCTCCATGTTTAAGGCGTCATGTTTGCGGGTTGCCATTAACTCTCCTTGGGTACCGGAACTAGCCCCGACCCGTTACAGGTCGGACAAACTTTGTGCTTGGTCGGTTCGGGAGCCAATAGTCGGGGGTCATAGCTGCCGCATCCGGCGCAAACGTAGCACCCGCATTCCGGGCAAGTAATATGCCGGTATCCATCACAGCTACCGGCTGGCGCACAATGCTTACATGCAGGCTTGTCCATAGGACCTCCCATATAAAATACTCAGTTTTATGGGAAAATTAAATCATATTTGACAATGTTGGCATCTTAAAACTGAAATTCCTCGATTTATATGCCAACGTTGATGGTTTCCTAAGTTACTTTTACCTAGGTTCTTTGAAGCTTCCAAATGTTTAGGAGTTAAAAGGTATGGTCTTTTTATCCTTTTTGGCATTAATATACGGATGGGCATCACAGGTTTAATGCCTTGTTCTTTCTCTCTTTTGCGTCTAAGGAGTTGTGCATTTGACCTATTAGTATAACATTGTGGGGATTGAATAGCTCTACGAAGACTTTTTAACCTTTTTATTTCACTTTCTTCGTTTTTTGGTTGTTTAGAATAACACAAATGTGAACAGTATATTTTTTCTTTCCTTCCAAATGAAACAGAAAATGATTTACCACACACCGGACAGACCTTGTTTATCTTTGGTCTACTATTTAATTTCTTGGTTTCACTAATTTTTATATTAGAAAGTCTTTTAGTTTCAGAATTTCTAGGGTCTCTGTGCCAAGCCATTTTCATTTTGCTTTGATTTTGCTTCCATTCCTCAGAATGCGGCCCTGTAAATCCCTCTCCTCCCCGGCATATGTTGTACCCACACTCAGGGTCCTGCGACCGCAGGAACTTAATAAAGTCTCTTTCGGTCTGGTCAAGCTCTGTTTTATTCTGGATATCGGAACGTAGGGCGTAAATAGACCAGAGAGAAGACTGTGGATATTTTCTCATTGCATTGAAAAGGTGAGAACTTCCATTGTGCTGATGCCGAGCAGCGGATAACTTGGTTTGAAGATACTTTCTAAGATTGTTTCCCTTATGCTGACCGACATAATATTTGCCGGTCTTATGATTAACGATAAGATAAATGAACATTTTGAACTCTACTCCTATAAATACTTTGGAAAGTTCATTTTTCCATTATCTTAAAATATAGGCGAGAGTTAATTCATCATGGTCAAGGATGCGGTAGCTTTGCAGTTCGGCATCCTCGGGGACCACTCCCTCTTGCTTGAGGGTCTCGAAGGGGGGTAAAAAGCACTCTATCACGGGAAACACCCTCATGTGGGGCATGAGAATGCACACCTCTTCCATGTAGGGTGCCCCAATGCCGGTGTATCCTGATAAGAGAAAGCTTCTCAAGTGCTTGGCTTCCTTGGTCAAATAGCGAAGCTGCACTTTGACGTGATTGGGCATCACGGAAGCGATGCCAATTTTAGTATCCGGGATTTCAGCGGCGGCGGTCAAGGAATTTCTCCACAACACTGGCAATGTTTTGTACCGGAGGAGTTCCACCCGTGGGAGGAGCCTGTGGAGTCGTGGGGGTCGGGGGAGCCACGGCGGATTGACCCCTCTCCACTCGCTTATTGATTGTCATGGGTTGGCCGGTCTTCTGCTGGGTCAAATATTCCCGCAGATGAATGTCTCCCTCGGCAAGGACGATGTTTTTGAGACCGCTGAACATTAGCCGGGTTCGGCTTCCGGCTCCGGTGCTGAAAGAGGTAACCCGGACCCCTTCTCCCTCTTTTCCAAGGTAGGCGAAATCCATTTGATAGACATCAAGTCCGTGCCTGCCCAACAGAGTGTAGATGGTGTCGGAGTTAAGGTGGATAGCGATGGCAACCTCGTTCAGGGCAATCTCTTCCTCTCGAAGGGTGGTTTCACCGTCTTCGTCCCAGTACTCCTCCAAAAGGTCAATGATGGATTCCTTGGCGGCACTGATGACACCCCGGTCAGAGGTCATGCCGTACAGGAAAATCTCCATCTCCCACACTTTTCCGTGACTGAGGCTCTCCATTATCCTCATTCCCTCGTAAAGGGTAGCCAGCCGGTCTTCGTCAATCCACATGAAATCCATAATTTCCCCCTAATAAGGGGTCCAAAATCTGTTATTTGGGTGGGTGTTTTCCGAAAAGGCTTGAAAACAAATCACCGAAGTCTCCCCCATCTTTTCCGAATATCTGGTCTACAAACCGCTCACCAGCGGTCTGAGGCTGCGGGGGACTGCCGGGCGCTGGGGCTAAAGATACGGAAAGCTCCGCAACCTCGGCTATGCGGATAGTCACCGTCTCTCCCGAGGCTATCTTTCGGAGAGTCATCTCGCTAAGTCTCACTTGCGCTTTAGTCAAAACCCACCTCCGTTAAGGTTTCCTCACATAATCTTCCGCCATCCCGATTTCGGTCAAGCCGAGGTTACACTCACCGAGGAATTTCCTCGTAGCATTGAAGGAAGCTGTCCAGCGGGTCAGAGCGTCGGCGGATGGGTTGGGGGCCACAAAGTGGAAGATGCCTGCCTGTGCCATCTGCACGGCACAACGGATGCAACTCATGAAAGGCCACATGTAAAGAACGCACCCGTTTACCGGTCTATTGGCGAAAAGCAGGGCGTTGATTTCGCAGTGAACCACGTGGTCATATTTGTACGTCCGGTCAGCGTAAAGCTCGGGGTCATCCTTGGCTCCCTGCGGAAAGCCGTTGAATCCCACACCCACGACAGACTTGTTCGGGCGCACGATTACCGCCCCCGTCTTAGTACTTGTATCTTTTGACCATGAGGCTATGTGTGCTGCTAGTTCTAAAAATCGCCTATCCCATTTTTCGTTGAACATGCCACTCCTTTATGCTCTGGCTAATCTTTCTTCTGCTTTTAGGACTATGACGCCGAGAACATCTTTCTAATACTTGTTCGGGAGACAATTTTCTTCCCCTTAATGCCGAAGATATTCTGAGTTTTTCGTCCTTGGTCCGAGATTTCCCAAACTGGGGGTTACGTGCTCCCCCTTGGGCTTCCCGCATTTTCTCTTTGGTCTTGTCACTATGATGTCGCCCCTTCCAATGAGTAGGAACAGAGGAGTATCTTTCCCGCTGTGCTGTGGACATATTCTCTTTTGCTCTATCAGAAAACCTTCTGCCTGTGTTTAGGATACTTATAGAAATGGCGGCTTGCTGCCTTATATACTCGTACTCCCTAGAATTTATATGAAGCTCACAGTTCTTGCTATGTAGAAATCTATGCAAAGCCAGAATCATTTTACATCGGTTTCTACCTTCGGTAAACTTGGCTAGAAGACGGTGAGCAATGAAGTGCTGCTTTCCAGTTAGCCACACCAAGTTGTCTTTCCGAGAGCTACCACCCAAGGATTGGGGGATTATGTGATGAGATTCATAATATCTACTTAGCTCAAGAGGGCTGTTCTTAGCTTTATCTATAAGCTGGTAGTAGATTTTCTGGTAATTCATTGCTATACCTTCTGTATAAGGATTGCATAGTCAAATGTGCTGGGGTCTTTAGACTAACTGGTCTCCTTTGGTCGCTCCGGCATGATTATTGGTATCAAGTCATCAAAAATCACGGGAATGACTCTCTGGAACTCCTTGAGTAGTGGTACAGCAATCTCTTTCATCTGAACGTGCGCCCCGGCGTTGCAGGCCCGCTTCTTGAAGAAGTTTCGCCAACTTGTGAGGTTCAGGCTCATGATGATTTCGGTCTTGAGACTGTTGGGAAGGACCGACCGAGCAATCTCCGGGCGTGCCCCCAAGCGGCGAAGCTCATTGTAAGCTTTTTCCGCTTCGTTCATGGCATAGGTCCAGACATCGAACTGCGCCGAGGTCATGAACTGTTTGATGTCGATGACTTGAATCTGCCCCGCCTTGGTATAATCGCAATAGCGGGTAGACTCTTGCAGATAAGCGGCGATGCGGTGCCGGACTATTTCATGGCTTATGCCCCGGTCACAGACTACCCGCACGGTAATCATATGGTGGTCGGCAATGCCCTCATGTTTGAGGGTATGGAGAAGTTTCTTCACGAACGCCTTCGTGCCATCCATGTCCGTGGTCTTGGCTTCGGACTTGTAACAGTTGCGAGCGTACTTCTCTATCTGACGGAGAATCTTCTCGCCGTCGTAGTCTTCCTCAATGTGGACCTCTGCCAGTCGGATAATCAAAACGTTTCTTCCGTGGGTAGTTGTTTGGCTACTTCCTCCAGCGTGGCGGCAATCTTGTCTACAAACTCATCGTGGGTGTAGGTCTTCGGTTGTTCCACCTCATCCCCCCGCCCCCGGATATAAGTTCCGTCACCCCGGTGGAGCATACTGATGTCTGGACCAAAGCTGTCGCAATCTTTATTGCTGCATCCGTCCCCACCGCTACAAGTGAATGTAAATTCCTGCGGGTAGTTCAAGGCGATAACTTGGAAGTCCGCCTCGGGGTTAACCCGCTTTAGACGTTCAATTAACTCTTTGACCTTGATATTTTTCATATGTCACCGTTCGCCTACTTATCTGGCGAGTCGTCGTTCACTTACTTGGGGAGTAAGTCCTTTCGCATACTGATGTTATGCCCGCCACAGAAGAGACAATCTCCATCCCCGTTGGTGTCAGTTCCTACACCGCACTTGGGACATGGGACACCGTCATGTATGGGAAAGGTTTCTTTTTCCTTCTTCGCCTTCACCGCATCGGGCATCACGATTTCATAGTGAAGGTCAGACTGGGAGTTCAACCAACGGATTGCCTTATCAGCATGTTCAAGAAGAATCTTGACTCGGGCACGATTGAAGGTCGGGTAGATGACCATCTCGCCGCTGAATCCCTGTAGGTGCCGTTTCTGGTCGCAGGTAGTGTCTCCGTAGACTTCAACGTGAATGAAGCCGTCCGCAGCAACCGCCTCCGGGGGAATTTTTAGTGGACCCGAGGGCGTTTCAAAGGCCATGAAGTACATGTGCATAGGGTCCCGGAATTCTATATCGGCGTGCGGACACACCCGAACTTCCTTCTCAAAATTCACCGTGAAATCAAAGCTCTTGGTGATAACCTTGGGTGGATACCGTTTGACAAACCACTTGGGGAACTTCGGATGTTGTTTCAACATATCCCACCACGTCTCTGGCAGCGCCAGAGTTTCTGTGACCGTTTTGGTTCCGGTCTCATGTTTGTTGCTATCCCGGAGAATCCACGCCGTCAGGTTCATCACCATGGCTCGCATGGTGTGTTCCAACCGGGTATGCAATTTCAGGGTGTTCTTGACCTGCGGCATTTTGTTGAGGTCTTCAATAAGCCGGTCATTCTCTTCATCACCCTGTACAAACACACGGCTAACTCCGACGTGCAGGGGTTCCAGCATGTACTTCGTCTCCCGATACTCAGGAGGAAACTTCCCCATCCGGTCGAACATTATAAATCTCCTTAACGTTAAAGCTGTCTGCCCGCTCGCCCCGCTGGAATGAGAGTGCCATGGCGATAATCCAGTTGGCGTTGTGAACTAAGTCGGTGTAGTCTTGTAGGTCCCGTACCACGTGGATGCCCACGGTTTCATCAGTTTGAGTTGCTACCTTGTCATAGGCGGGACTGACGGTCCAGAAGAACCACACTCGTGCTTCGGGGAAGTCCAAGGTGCAGATGGTTTTCCAATCGGTGTGCCAAACCCCTGTCTCCTCGAAAAATTCCCGGCTCATGGCACCGAGGGGGTCTTCATCTTTCTCTACCTTCCCGCCCACTCCGTTGAGCAACCCATATTGCCATGATGGCCGGTTTTTGCGAATGAGAACAATCTTGGAGAAATCGGGGCTGAACATATAGCCGACGACATACCACTTCTTTGTGACCAACTCTTGCAGTTCACCAATCAAGTTGTTGGTACGCTTGATGGAAAAGTCCAACTCTGTGGTTAAGCCCATGGTACATAATACCAGTTTTTACCACATTATTGGCGAACCAAAAATGTGATGACCGCCCGGATGCACAGGACAGGAAATGTGGACGCCCTCGGGTGGAATGACCATCCACAGGGGCTTGTTAAGAGTGCAGCGGGCATCCCTCCACATAGCGATAATACGTCAAACGCAGCCGACTCTGGTCTGTTCTTTCCACTCATCCGCCCATTGCGCATAAGCGACGATTGGGGCATCCGTATACATTGGTGGGTAATGTAGGGTAGTGGCAAACATCGTCGCCAACTTACGAGAGTCTTTATCGTGAACGCTCTGCCCGTGGCTTTTGAGACTATCGAGATACCGGAACATGTCATCGTGTGTAGGAACCATACCCCATAATACCATCTCCGCCGTAAAGAAAAACCGGTTATAATCCGCAAAAGTGAGTATCATCTTGTGATGACCCTTTGTACTCGGGTCTCTACTTTAGAAAACTTGCGGAGGAATCATGCCAGAGATTCAGGGTCAACTGGTGCTTGCCCAAAACCAGTATGCCTTCATTCAGGACGCCACAAAGGGCACTGTCTCGGTCTATGCCGGGCCGTATGTCCTCGCTTTGTCAGGCAACGACCGCCCGGTCACCTACAACAAGGAAACCGACACCTTCACCCAAGTCCAGCTTACCGAAGCCATCAAGCAAAACCCGCTGGTCCCCGAGGGACACTACTTGGTTCTCGAAAATCCCGCCATCGACAACAAGGGAGAGTTGACTTTCCCCAAGGCGGGAAGCAATAATCCCATCAGTTTGGAAGTCGGACGCAAGATTAACATCCTCGGTCCGGCGACCATGCCGCTCTGGCCCGGACAGGTAGCCCAAGCCATCTCGGGTCACCACCTGCGTTCCAATCAGTACCTCGTGGTTCGGGTCTACAATGCCGAGCAGGCAAACAAGAACTGCCCGACGTTCCTCAAGTCCACCGGCAAAGACCTCACCCCCGGTCAGCAAATCGTCATCAAGGGTACCGACGTATCCTTCTTCATCCCGAAGACCGGATTCGAGGTTCTGCCGGACGGCAACAACAACAATGCCTACGTGCGGGAAGCTCTCACGTTGGAGTTGCTGGAATACTGCATCCTCTTGGACGAAGACGGCAAGAAGCGCTACGAGCGGGGACCGCAGGTCGTATTCCCCGAGGCAACCGAGCGCTTTGTCCGCAAGAGCGATGACGGCGATAATCAGCGAGGCAGCTTCAAATTCAAGGCCATCGAATTGAACGACCAGATGGGCTTGTATATCAAAGTCATCGCCGATTACGAGGATGAGGACGGCACCAAGCACAATACTGGTGACGAACTCTTCCCCACGGGCAAGGAACAGCGTATCTATTACCCCCGCCCGGAGCACGCCCTCATTGAATACGACGACCCCGGCAAGGGATTCAAGCGCCAGCGCTATTACGGCGTCACCATCCCCAAGGGTGAAGGCCGCTACGTCCTTGACAAGGCGGCAGGAGAAATCAAGACGGTCACCGGACCGCAGATTTTCCTCCCCGACCCCCGCAATCAGGTCATCGTCCGCCGTGTGTTGGATGACCGCAAGGTCCGGCTGTGGTACCCCGGCAACGAGGAAGCTGCCGCTTTCAACGCCCAACTGCGGTCCTTGTCTGAGAACTCCGCTTCCTATCTTGCCGAGTCTGCACTCCTGTCGGCGGCAGCGGATGCCAGCCGCAGCATCAACCGGGGCACACAGGGAAACAAGAGCTACGGCGGCGACACCATGCGCCGGGGCACGAGCTACACGCCTCCGCCCATGCTGACGCTCAACACCAAGTACGATGGTATCCCCAGCATCAACGTCTGGACCGGCTGGGCAGTGCAAGTCGTGGACAAGTCCGGTAATCGCCGGGTAGTTGTGGGTCCGGCAACCGTGCTGCTTGAGTACGACGAAACACTCGAAATCATCGAACTGAGTACCGGCAAGCCGAAGACCACCGACAAGTTGATTCGTGACGTGTACCTGCGCATCGACAACAACTTGGTCAGTGACATCGTGCGGGTCGAAACCAAGGACTTGGTGCATGTCGAACTGCGGCTGTCCTACCGAGTCAACTTCCTGCGGGAGTATCAGGACAAGTGGTTCTCCGTGGAGAACTACGTGAAGTACCTGTGCGACCACATGCGCTCCCTGCTCAAGGGTCAACTGCACAAGCAGGGCATCCGGGAAGTCATGCAGGACACCGCTACTTTGGTCCGGGACATTGTGCTTGGCACCAAGGATGCGGACAAGCGCCGGTTCCGTCTGTTCCCGGAAAACGGCATGGAGGTCTACGACGTTGAGGTACTCGGAGCGCAAATCGCAGACGCCGAAATCGCCAACCTGTTGAGCGAGGGACAAATCGCAGCGGTGGAATCGACCATCAAGCTGTCCATGGACGAGCAGAAGCTTGAGAACGTCCGCCGCAGCACGGCTATCCAGACTGAGATTTCCGAACTCGAAACTCAGGCAAGGACAGCCAAGGAGAAACTCAACCGGGAGTTGTCCGCCGCTGTAGCCGAAACCGCCATGACTCAGTTGGAGTTCAACATCAAGCAGGCGGTCCGGGAACGGGAAGCGGAAATCGAGGCTGAGAAACAGCGGGACGCCATCCAAGCCTCCGTGTTCGCCCGGCGAAAGGCGGAGAACGACTACGACATCATCCTGGAGCGGGAGCGGGTCGTCTTCTTCGAGAGGCGCATGGCCGCCATCGTCCCCGACCTGATCGAGGCCATGAACACGCTCGGCCAGACGGAGTTCGCAACCAAGCTGGCCACGGCTGTCGCCCCGCTGGCGATCAACGAGCAGCTCGGCCTGGGCACGACGCTGGAACGGGTCTTCAGCGGCACGGGCTTCGAGACGATCCTGGCGAACATCAGTAGCCGCAAGAAGACACTGCCCAAGTAACAGGACCGGGAACAGAAGGAAAAAGGGGGGAGCCAGCAGTGGTTCCCCCCTTTTGTTTTCAGGGATTTTGGCGGAGGAAGGAGGAATCGAACCCCCAGGGTTTGCCCTGCCCCGGTTTTCGAGACCGGTTACGGACCATTCCGTGGCATCCTCCGGGACTTGGCGGTGAGAGGGAGACTCGAACTCCCATGGGTATTACCCCAAGCCCCGCTTCCAACGGGGGGCGATGCCAATTCCGCTCATCTCACCGTAAAAATGGAGGAAAGCTGGGGAATCGAACCCCCGTGGTTTTATCCACGCCCCGGTATTCAAAGCCGGTTACAGACCATTCCGCAGCGCCTTCCGAAAATGGCGGAGAGGACTGGATTTGAACCAGCGGACCCCCTTACGGGGGTCGGCAGTTTAGCAAACTGCTGGGTTAAGCCACTCCCCCACCTCTCCAAAAACTATGGGCGCTTGGACAGGACGCTTCCTGTACCCCGATGCCAGATACATCCCTCGTCAGGGCATGGCCTGCTTGCACATCGAGGTCGTGGCTTATTCAGCCAGCAACCCAATCTGGTGCCAGAGGGGGGGCCTCGAACCCCCATGTCCGTTTAATGGGACGCCAGTTTTTGAGACTGGTGCGTATACCTACTTCCACCACTCTGGCAAATCTGGTGCGAGAGGAGGGAGTCAAACCCTCACTCGGTTTCCCGAACCAGCTTCTAGGGCTGGCGTGTCTATCAGTTCCACCACTCTCGCAAAATTGGTGGCCGAGGTGGGAGTCGAACCCACAAAATCTCTTCCTTCTGAGGGAAGCGCCTTTGCCAATTTGACCACTCGGCCAATGTTTTTACTTCTGAAATTCTCTGTCTGAGAGTGGCAATTAGGACAGATGAATTGAACATTATTCTTTTGGTTGTCCCTGTTATCCCCATTTTTGTGGTTAATTTCTAAAACAAGCAATCGACCACGCCACTCTGGAGAACAACCACATTCATCACATACGTAAGGAATCCCAGACTCAATCATCGCTCGTCGTAACCTGTTGGTTGTCTCTTTTCTTCCATTACGACGATTAAAAATTAGAACTTCAGTCCAATGGAGTTTTCTTGAACCACCCGTATGCTCAAGCCCACTGTTCCGTCGTGTACCGAGAAAGTGAAGAGTACTAAGTTCATAATCTTTGATTCTCTCAATTAAAAGCCTTTGAGTTCCTCCTCCTTGCTTTATCCCCAATCTTCGGATAATCTCAGCATAGCTTTTGCTATCGGCTACGATAGGAGCAAGCAACTCCTTTGTATACTTGATATGTTTCATATGGCAGACGCTCCTTACATATGTACTGCGTAGCTACCATATTTGATTTTGGTGCGGTCGGGGGGACTTGAACCCCCACCCCTTTCGGGACCAGACTCTCAATCTGGCGAGTCTACCAATTCCACCACGACCGCATAAACTATTAGCAGCGTCAAGGGACCGGTGACACCGCTGTGGTTGCCCTCACGGTATGTTCTCGTGTCCTACCGCATTCTTCCACGGAACGCTGCCAAAACTTGGTGCCGGGAGCAGGATTTGAACCTGCGTAGCCCACAGGGGGCGTCTGTTTTACAGACAGATGGTTTTAGCCTCTCACCCATCCCGACAAACAAAAAAGGCGGCTTGTTAGCCGCCTCGTCTTACCCGAATTTGGTGGTCTTTATCCGTCCCACCCATCGGGCAACACGAGGCCGCTAAGCAGCAATGAGCTACTATACGATAACGAGTTGGACGATAGGTTCTTCATTTCATTCTCTCGTGGGGGCAAATACCCCCGTTTATTTCACGACCCAAGTTGCAGTTAAAACAGAGTACCCGATAGCCTGTTGGATACCCATTCTGCTTTAACCACAAGTAGAACTTCCAACCCCAACCGGTGGTCTTTCTGTGTGCCCCTCCTCCACCGTTTATGTGGTCTATAGTCAGAAAACTTAATTCAGCAACCAAGCACCCCGGACACTGACATCTTGGATTACCACCACGACCGGTGACGATTCAAGTTCGAGGTTCGGACCAGACGATTGGGACTTTTCGTAGAAGTGACAAGGAGATGGCAAAATGACTGACGACGAAATCAAGGACTATGTGGATACACGGATTGAGGAGGCGCTCAGGTCAAGACCCTCTGCTATTCCCAGCCGTAGGATTTATCCAGGAGATGAGCTAGCCGCTCTTGAATCGAAGCTGGAAGCAACGATTTCACTTCTGACAAAGCTTGTTGACGGCTTCGACTTGGCAGCCCTCGAAAAAGAATGTAGCGTCTTAGAAAGTCGTACACAGGACGCCGCAAACCAAGCGGTAGACGATTTAATGGGTCATACGGGTAGGGAATAAGGGTTTGTTCTATTGTGCTCTGCATGTAGGCACCTTCGCCTCCAATTTGAACTCGTCAGTGTTAACTTTACGCCTTGGGCACAAAGTCAGGAAGCCGCCCGGACTCCTCGTGTGATAGAATCTCATTCGCTTCTTGCAGTGCCCTTGTATAGCTTTCATAAACAGAAGGGGAGGGCTGGAACTCCGATGCCTCGTTATCCTTTTGTTGTGTGCGTTGCTGACTCTCGCCCCATTTGGCTCCCATGTCCCAAGCCTCCAGAAACAACGCCAAATCAACCCGAGTGGCCCACGGAAATCTTGTCTCAAAAACTATGCTGTCCCGAATGCGGCCATACGTTTCTTTACACGGAACGACATGTCCAGTGGGAGTTAATTCCGCTGCACGCCCTCAAGCGTTCAACGCTTATTGACGAGGTGGTTTTGGACAAGACATCCGAAGCTCTAAGGACGCAATTTCAGCCTTTACTTCATCAACTGGAAACAGCGGCGGGCAAGGAGGGTGCGCCGGAGAACGAGAGGACCGCAATTCTACGAGAAATCGTAGAAAAGCTAAGTAGTCTCCATCGTCCATGACGACCCACTTCCCCGAGCTTTTGAATTTTCCGTCGTGCAATCCGCCGATGACTCTGTGCATCATGATGTAACCTGCGTCGTCCATAACCAATCTCCCTTCGATTGAAATCAACTGGAATTTATTTCCTTCACCTGGCCAGCGCCCACATAGTCTCTTCCGGCTGGTTCAAAAACTCATGCGAACTTCGGGACCGGAGTAGTGGTTGATTGCTTCGAGCCTTAACCGGTCTCGATAGGCTTTGTGGTTTTTCCTGTCTCTTTCCAGTTTTTCCACATTGCCTCACTCAGGCACCGGGGGGTCGTAAAAGATAGGAGGGTAACTGAGGCCCCCCGGTCCTGTCTACTGCAACGACGGACGAAACGACTCACTTCTCAAACGGTGCTTCTACTTCTCACTCATATAATACCACCGGTAGTCGAAATATTGCAGAATTTTTTATTCCGGCCATAGATTTTGCGTCGGCGGGGACTGCCTGCTTTAGCTGGCAGAGGAAGCCGACGTACCCCCTTTCAAAATAAACTCCAAATTTCCTACTTTCTGTGGTATTATATAAGTGGCGGTCTCAAAGCTGAAAATGCTGGTTATCGCCACTGATTTACCAGTCATTCTAACTTGATACAGGGGCTCGGATAAGCCCTTCAAGCGTTAACGCAAGCGTAGTAGAGCTAAGCGTAGCTTGAGAAGCCGTCGCCTTTAGGCGACGGAGAAGTCACGCAGAAGCGTGGATACAAATATAGTGGAGACAGTAAAGGAAACTGTATATGAAACTACCATGGAAGTGCCCGGCCTGCGGAACGGTTCACGTGCATCCCACTGATGGGTGCCGACACTGCAACCGTCCGACTGAGGAACCCGACCCGATTTTCAGTCTCGGCTCCCGTCCAATTGAGGGAACCAAGCTTACCATGCGGGTAGCAAAATGTCGAACCCCACAGGAGGGATGTGATGTTCTTTTTTTCACACATAGCCGAGGCTTTCAAACGGTGGAAGAGAAATAAGTCCTTCATGGAAGGCGGCACGCTGTTCATGGGGACGCCGGGCGGGGAGATGGTCAACATGGGAACCATCACCGACTTTAAGATGACCATGAAAGAACCAAGTGATGAACAGCAGGTTCGTAAGAGCCTCGAAGAAGGCAAGTGCCCCGACTGCGGCAACATGAAATTCCTCCCCGGTCCCTGCGGCGGTGGAAGCCAGAACTACATGTGCGCTGCGTGCGGGCACCGTTTTAACATCGCCTCCATGGGCGACACTTTGATTCTCGCTGAGCGCATCTAGGAGACGCTATGAGAGACGCCGCCATCCCGATGAGTGGGAGAGTGTGGTCTACCCGAGGGGGAAGAGGCCACTACGTTGAACTCGAAGGCCGGGACATACAGGCTGTGATAGCGGACGAATTATACGAACGGTGGGAAAAAATCGAAGAGGAGAGCCCCAAAGGAAAGCCGGAAAGCCCACTCACCAAGCGGGATGACATCACCGCCTTCCTCCTCTTAGACAAGCTCCAACCCGGCACAGATGATATGGTCTCCTGCGCCGAGCACGACCAAATCTGGCTGGGCATTGACACGGCGGAATTGGCGAAGGTCATCACTGATGAGATTCGCATTCTCGTGCTGTGCGGTGTTCACATGGAAACGGGCGGGCAAAGCCTCTATATGTTTCGATGAGGTAATATGAACGAAAAATGCACACAAACCTTGGACAGACATCCATTTCCTATGGGGAGAGCATACCCGGACTCCCTCACCCCCGTGGCGGAGTTTAACATCAGGGGCCGCATATTGAGCCTCTACACAGTCAAGGGCTACAGGCCGTCTGAGAACTACTCCCTATACTGGAATGATGAGACCAATCCCGTCCAGCATAACATGACTCCCTATGAGGTATTCAAGGCATTAGAGAGCCTCCTGGAAACAGAAGCCAAGAAACACCGGGACCAAGAACTTGATTGGCTGGTGGAATACTCATGAGCGACCTGATTATCACTACCGGATGGTACTGGGTAGTGTTCAAAATCAGCCAACGTCTGGAGATATTGCATTACACTGCCCTCGAAGAAAAAGGGTTATGGCAGGCTTTCGGCGACGACTTTGAGTACGATGCCGAAGATTTCGTCGTGTGGGGGCCGATTGCCGCCCCGCCGTATCTCGGCTGCGGGTGGTGCAATGCCACGGGTTTCAAGCCCAACCAGCCCACGATAGAGCAATGCTCTCACTGTGGTGGTACCGGGCTATATTCCGTAATGCGGAGGCTACATGGAGAAGACGAAGAAGAAGGCACCCAAGTTAACACCAGTGGCGGAGTTTGACATCTATTGCCCTTATTGCCAAGAGAGCTTGCACGCCAAAGTGGCGAAGGGGCCGAAAAAGCACCAGCTTACGCTGGAAGCATGCGATTCCTACCCCACCACGGCTGAGGAAGAGAAATGAAAAAGTTCGGCAGACTCTACATCGACATTGACGACACCATTATGGGCAGGTATCGCCAGCACACCTTCCTCGAACTGCGCCCCGGCGTCATCAGTCAGCTTCGAGTCCTCGCCAAACTGTTCGACTGCTACTGGCTCACCTGCTGGCCATGGGAAAATCCGCCGAGCAACATGGACATCCAAACCCTTCTCCGAGTTCTCTACGCCCACGACCTCGTCAAGGACATCAAGTATATGAACTGGGGGCACGGAGACCCGGACGAGAAAGCCGGGGCGGTGCTCAAACCCGGTGAACCACAGGACTTCTGGTGGTTGGAAGACCAGCTTGGTAAGGCTGAATTGGCCGCTTTAGAGCGGGCCGGTAAACTTGACCGTTACATTGAAGTCGAGTCCGTAGGTCCGTGGAAGTTCGCCGACGCCTGTTTGGAGCTTTTCAAGCGCACCAAAATCAACCACGAAAACCTCATGAAAGCTGGAGGAAGTTTCAAGGTATTCCGCAAAGAAGACTTCTTCACCCCCGTCATAGTCACCCCCGTCTAAGGTAAGAAATTGCCTTTTCAAATAACTTCATATCATCCCTCCACCTAGCAAGAATCCAATTACAACGACGACAGAGGAGACCACGCACACACTTTCCACAAGATGTTTTTCCGGGACAGCATGAGTGGTCGTGGTCTACGGCTAAATTTATCACTCTACCCCTTACAACCACTGTCTCAGGCTCTCCGCATATAGCGCAAACCCCACCTTGTTGGATAAGCATCTCATTGTATTTTTCTACTGTAATGCGGTAGCACCTTCTCAGATTCTCAAAGTTGTAGCCTCGCTGCAATCGTCTAGCTTTTTGGGCATCATTATGACACTTTTTACAATAAGACTGTAAACCACTACTCTTGGCGGAGTTCTTAGTAAATTTTGACTTATCCGTTTCTCCACACTTTGCACACTTGGTACTCATTTATTCCTCCTTTTAAGTAAAATGATAGACAGCTAATTGGGGGTTAGGGTGATTAAACGGGATACTAAGCTCTTTAGAGAGGAGTAATGGGCAACTCGAATTTCATTCCGATTTGGACTCAACTCGCCGGGTATCCTAACGGCCCCTACCAGCAAACCCTTGCACCTGCTATCACTAAATCTGTGGGAGCGGCGAGTGCCGGGGCAATACCGGTTCTTGGAGCCAATGGACAACTTGACCCCTCCTTTGGGGGAGGGAGCGGACCGACCCCCTCCATGACTTTTTCCGCTTCCCCCAGTGTGGCGGAAATAGGCTCTACGGTTGCTTTGGTCATTTTGAATTGGACTCTCTCCAACATCACTGCCACATCACAGGTCATCACCGGCAGCGGTATCACCGGCTCGGTATCCGTCAGCCCCGGCACGCTGACCTACCTAGTGAACGGGCCTTTCACCAGCAACTCAAGCTGGAGCATCAACATAAACAGCGGAACGTTGACCGCCACGGCGACCCTGAGCTTCAACAGCAAGCGATACTGGGGTGTCAACGCCAGTGCTTCGCTCTCCAATTCCGACATCCTCGCTCTGCCCGGAACTCTCTCCGGGGGCAGCGATTTCACCCCCAACTTTGACCTCACGGTTTTTTACAACTGCTCGGGCGGGCCGAACTATCCGTACTTCTGCTTCCCGGCGTCCTACGGTATCCCGACCAACGTCACGGTAAGCGGATTGAGCTTCACCTCCTTTACCACGACACCGCAATCGTTCACTAACGCCTCGGGATATACGACTACCTATAACGTTATTAGGTTCAACTTCTTACAGACAGGAGCGTCCATAAAGACCGTCTGGGCTTAACATGCCGACACCACTCACAGGAGTAAACGTAGCTGCGCAGGTTGTCCCGTTCACCGACGCCGACACCTTCCCGACGCACGAGGCTATCTACGGCCTCGGGGGATGGCGTGAGGTAGACGACTACACCGCCCGTGACGCTATCCCCCAGCTTCGTCAAGAAGTCGGCATGATGGTGTACGTCCGCTCCGACCAGACCTTCTGGCAGTTGGTCACCGTGGGGTCGCCGGGCACCTACTCCCAAGTTCAGATGGGTTCCTCGGGAGCGACTGGGCCAACTGGGTATACCGGCTACACTGGCCCCGGCAATTTTACGGGTTATACAGGGTATTCTGGGCCGACCGGCTACACCGGGTTCACGGGCTATACCGGCCCCGGTAACTTCACAGGGTTCACTGGGTATACGGGTTACACGGGAGCAAGTGGCTACACGGGGTATACCGGCCCCGGCAACTTTACTGGGTTTACAGGGTACACCGGATATTCCGGCCCGAGCGGGTACACTGGCTATACCGGGCCGGGTAACTTCACAGGTTACTCTGGGTACACGGGATACAGTGGGTTCACAGGCTACACGGGCTTTACCGGTTATACGGGATACCTCTCTGCCACGCCTCCAGCCGTGGTGCAGGCGCAGGCTGTCAAGTCCAACTCCACCTCGTTCACCATCACCTTGGCTACCACGCCGGTAGCCGGGAACACGCTCCTCTTCTTCCTTGAGGGCAACTACTACGGGGGGACGGTCACCCCACCGGCAGGCTTGACGCAGCAGACTTCCTACTCGTCCGGCTCGGACATCGTCGTCACCGTGTGGTCAAGGACGGTGATCGGCGGTGATGGCGAGACGTGGGCAGGAAGCGTCGGCGTCAACAACGGCAATATGTATTGGAGCGTGGTGGAGGTCGCCGGTACGCCCTCGCTCGTCTTCGCCAGCGGCATAGCCACGATTAACAACGGTGCAGGCACGCTCACGTCCTCCACCATCAGCATCAATACCGCCGCCACGGTCTTCGGCTCGTTCTGCTGCAACAGGGCGGCGGTCTCCTACGCATTCTCGTTCAATACCCCTCCCCTTAGCTCTCCCTACACCAACACCATCACCTTCAGTGGCGGCTCGGGGTTTGACGGGCAGCAGTTCTGCCTCGGCTACGCATCGTCGGCAAGCATCCCCGTGGCACCCATCGTGGCGAACTTCAATACCCAAGACCCTGCCGCCACCGCCTACTATGCCTCGGTCATCTGCTCCGTGCTGCCCGTGGGAGCACAGGGACCCACAGGCTACACGGGACCCAGCGGGTATACCGGCTATAGCGGGTTCACCGGATATACGGGTCCGGGCAATTTCACCGGTTACACTGGATACACCGGCCCAACCGGGCCGGGAGCGTTCACCGGCTACACCGGTTACACGGGCGCTGGAACAACTGGTTATACGGGCTATACCGGGCCGGGGAATTTTACGGGGTATACGGGGTATTCCGGCTATACTGGAGATACTGGCCCGCCCGGTTCGGCGTCTTCCACAGGTGCGACGGGGTATACGGGTTACACAGGGCCGAACATTACTGGATATACCGGCTACACTGGGCCATCTAGCGGCAGCACCTACCCGTTTTCTGGCCTCACCCCGCCGACCACCTCCAGCTTCTTTTGGGTCAACCAAGGAACGTCCACGCTGATAGCCCAGAATAACATGCTGGCACTCAGTGCCACAGGTAACGGGGCGGACAACATCCACTTCTATGGTGTAAACCTCCCGGTCACTCCTTGGACGGTCATTGCGGCTCTCATCATCAAACCCCCCATGTTCATGTACAGCACCAGTACCATTTACAACGGCAATTGGTGGGAGGGTATTGCTTTGTCGGACGGGACGAAATTCAAGACGTTTGACATCGGCAAGGGAAACAACGCTGTGCCGGTATTGGAAATAGACTACTACACCACTACCAGCGCCTTCTCCCACAATGTTGCAACTTCCATGTACATCTTCCCGCCACTTTTCTGGATGAAGATTCATGACGACGGCAGCACCCGGACTTACTGGTACAGCACTGACCCGACGAATCTCGATTGGCAGCAGGTTTACTCGGAGACCCACACCAACGACGTGACTCCGACCATGGCGGGATACGTCATCAATCTGTATGGAGCAAACTTGAACGGCATTACCGTCACTACCGGGGCGTTCCTAAGCTGGCAACTACTGAGTTCATAGTATTATTCTTTATGAAACCGCAGCTTTCTGAAATCCTGTCAATGGTTCTCAACCCCAAGGGGAAGCCCGAGGTAGAGGAGACCATTCAACACATCCTATTATTTTACAATGACCCCAAGCGTAAATGGCAGAACGCCGATTACCTGTTACTGGGTATCCATGAGCATCACCGGCTTCTCGGCGTATATCCGGTTCGTGATGCCATGGCAGCATGGCTCTACCACGCCGCTGAACCTAATGATGAGGAGACCGGGGTAGTGGCTTTCCTCCGGGATAGCCAAAAACTGGGATTCACTTTCGATGAAGCGGAGAATTACGTCATTCCCCTCATCACCCAATCCCGCCCCTCTCTAAAAAGTTCCTCCGTGGTGGGGGATATGCGCATTGCGATATTGGGACAGAGCCGGGTGAAGTATCTCGCCTATTCCAGAAAACTCCAGCAATCATGGAAATTTCTTGATCCCCAACAATGGGAACAAGGGAGAATAGCCGCTCTAAAGGAACTGCTTTCCCGTCCCCGGTTGTATTTCCGGAAGGAGTTTGAGTCCAAGATGGCGGCGATTGCAAAAGAGAATATGCAAGTGGAGCTTTCCCTGCTTGGTTACATTCTTCCTCCCAAGGAACCGGAGCCGGTGGAAGTGCTTGCTTCCCCTGTAGTGCCTATAAGAATATTGAGCATGGAAGAAATAGTCAAAAAGCAAGAGGAAGCCAAGGCAGCGTCAGGTGTGACCGGTCCAGCGGAACCAGCGTCTCCTCAGTCCGGTGAATGAATTGGAGACTTCAAAATAGTCTACCATAGCTTTTCATGGGTGGTTGAAGAGGGGAGCCCGCCTTGGCTCCCCTCGAAAAGCGAGAACCAACTATGGTTGTATGTCTCTACAGGTACCCTCACCCGTTTATTCAAGATAAATGGTTGTATGTAGGACAAGGTATTGACCGTGACAAACGGCATCGTTCTGGAAAGTCTTCTTTTGGAAGAAGATTCCAAACTCTATTTCCTAACGCTACTCTACCCCAACCTGTAAGGTGGGAAGAAACCGCTAATAATTGTCTTGACGCCAATTGTGCTGAAATTTTAGCCATGTTCAAATATCACACTTGGAGAGGATACCCTGGTGGTATGAACCTTACCTTTCCCGGCTCCCATGATTATAAAAACATCTCTAGACTTGGGGGGATTATGCAACCTCGGGAAGCAAAAATTAAAGGGGGGAAAAGTCAATCCCGAGAGGCAAGGATAAAAAACTGGAAAAAATACGCCGATTCAACTCCTCTGTCACTTCAGAAGCGGGTCTCTCACATTATCGCAGTTAAAAATGGAACTGAAACAGCTCGTGAAAATGTTAAAAGCGGGCAAGCCTCCAATCTTGGTAAGAGTGGGTTAGGGGGACGAACAGTTGCAAAAATACCTGGCCATATGGCAGTTCTAAACCGTATTGCTATGTGTCTCCGTTGGAACGTCCACCGTGGCAAGCCCTGCACCTGTGGAAAACACCAACTCTCCAATAAATTTTAAAATAACCAGTATTGATAACTGAAGGGAAAGGAAGAAAGCACCCTTCTCTCTGCCGCAAGTCAACGGGGTGCGTTTCAGTATGGGCGCACCCCGTGCATTTTACGCATCAAATAGGAAACGAACTACGGAACTTATCATGTAATGAGGAACCGGAAATTACCCTGATGCTTAGACGAGAAGCAGTGCCAAGAATGCCTAAAAAGCAGTGCAAACGGCTTGACCCTAACATCAAGAGCGAGGCTGAGGAAGAACTTGCCAGCAGCCTAAAGCATCTTATCGTCGGACAGACACGGGCAATTGAGGTACTCGTAGACGCATACGAAACCTTCCGTGCTGGTTTAGCCCCGCCTGACCATCCTGTCGGAAATCTAATATTCCTCGGTCCCACCGGTTGCGGGAAGACCTACATCATTGAAGTAATGGCGGAGCTTCTCTTCGGCACCAAAAAGGCTCTCAAAAAAGTTGATTGTGCAGAATTTCAACACTCTCACGAGATTTCCAAATTGGTGGGGTGTTTCATTACGGGAACACGGGTGATGTTTCCCGGAGGCACTGTTCTACCTATAGAAAAAGTCGAAAAAAACGCTAGCATAAGTGGGGAAAATGGGGAACCGCACCCTGTTATTGAAACCCATAGCCACGAATATGCCGGAGAAATAGTAAAACTAACGGCTGGAAACACCAACATACCCGTGGGATGCACTCCTTGGCATGAAATAAGGGCCATTCAGGACCCATGCACGAAAAACCGGGCGACGACAAAGAGGGGACGGCTCCTCAGCACGTTTTGCTCACCGAATAATCTTAAAGATATAGCGGCGGGAGACCTTAAAGCGGGGGATGTAGTGGTATACCCTCGCCATAAATCTTCCCTCCAAGACGTAACCCTCGACTTAGCCGAATATACTAGGGGCCTTCCCAGATTTAAGTCTGATAACAAAGACATCTGGTCAACGGCGACGAAAAAAAAGCTCCCCCGCTTTATACCTGTAAGCTCTGATTTTATGCGCTTGGCCGGATTTTACGTTAGCGAAGGTGGAAACTCCAAAAGCAAGAAATCCATCAATTTTACATTCGGAAAACACGGGCAGGACAGCCCGTGCATTCAAGAGGTGAGAGAGCTTATATACAGGGTGTTTGGGGACGTTCACATAAGGGTGAAAGAGCGAAAGAGCAGTTATCGGATATACCTTTCCTCTCGACCCATAAGTCTTATGATGACTGACCTTTTTGGTGACCATGCTCTTCGCAAGCGTTTTCCAGCGTGGGTCTCCGACTTACGCCCAGAACTAGCCTACGACTTTTTAGATACGGCAATCTTGGGGGATGGGGGGAAGACTGTTTGCCGCCGCATTGACTACGCCACAAGCTCCGAAACTTTGGCTTTCCAGATACAATTCCTCCTTCATAACTTGGGGTACGCAGTCCAAATGCAGGAGCAACACCCGAAGGATAAGCGGGGGTATAAGGCATCCACTCGTTACCGGCTATACGTAGCCGGAGACCAAATAGCACAGTTTGCCAGTAACCTCCGCATAGTCGGGAAAAGCCTCAACCTTCTAAACTTGGGAAATTCGGGAATTCAACGTATGTCTTATGTGGATGATGACTATATCTACACCCGAATAAAAAAGATTGAACGAGAACTGTACAAGGGGATGGTGTACGATTTATCCATAAAAGATAAATCATACTATATGGTTTGTTTTCAAGTACATAACTCTCCTCCGGGTTATCTAGGACACCGGGATACACCAGCCTACTTACGTCAGGAAAGTCTGGATGCCCACCACACCGAAGAGTTAAAATTGACACTTTTACTCTTTGACGAGTTTGAGAAATCTAACGACGCCCTGTGGAACTTGTTACTTGGAATACTTGACAAAGGCACACTTACCTTGGGTGACAACAAGCAAAGCACCTTCGATAAATGCCTCATCATCATGACGGGAAATCTCGGCTCCCGAGAAATGCAATATCTCGCCCGAGGTGGATTGGGGTTTGCCGGGTCTTCCACAAAGAGCAGTGAGGAGTTCAACAAAGAAGTGGAGACAGCAGGACTGGAAGCCGCCAAGAAACGCTTCACCCCGGAGTTCCTCAACCGCATAGATGAGATAGTGGTGTTTCACTCCTTGGATAAGAAGCAACTCAAACAGGTGGTGGAACTGGAAATCGAACAGGTGCAGAGCCGGGTGTTAAAGATGCGAGACCTCCGGCAGTTTGTCTTGGAGTTCACCCCCGCCGCCAAAGACCTGCTGATAACCCAAGGCACGGACTTAAAGAACGGGGCACGTCCTCTCAAGCGGATAATAGAGAAGCTGGTAGTGAAGCGGCTTTCCCGTTTTCTTAACACCAAACAAGTCAACATGGGAGACCTCATCGTAGTGGATAAAGACAACGAAGACCTTAGTTTCACCCGTGTTGCCGAGGGTGTACTGGTCGCCGAAGATGTTGCTGTTAACGAGGAAGCCTCTGCTACCAAAGCTGCTACCAGCTAAATATGCACCCCTTTATAGAGGTGCCTGAACAAGCCAAAACTACTACCGTATTCTTTATATATGGGAAACTTGTGTGAATGTGGATGCGGGACGGTTGTCAAAAACCGCTTCGCTCTTGGTCATCATTTGCCTATGAACAGGGTAGGGCAGTTGTTCGGAAACTGGAGAGTCCTTGCTCCCGCCACTCCTGTTCATTATAAATGTGCAACTTACACTCGTTTTCACCGTCGTTGGCTTTGTGAATGCCAATGTGAAAAGAAAACTACAAAAACGGTTTCTGACAATCAACTTATGACCGGAGGAGGAACAAAGTGCTGTTCTTTCCGTTGGACTAATGGTAAAGCTTCAAAAAGACCGTATGAGGCCCTCTTTATCTTGCTCACAAAAACAGCAAAACATAGAAACATACCATTAGACTTAACTTACGAGCAGCTTCTTTCCTTTATATCTGTAACTTCTTGCCACTACTGCGGGGCTCCCGTCTCATGGAAGAAATATGATGTCAGTAGGAGTGGGCACAGATACAACCTAGATAGGAAAAACAATGAACTACCCTATACATTAGAGAACTTAGTAGTATGCTGCAAGCGGTGCAACTATGCTAAAGGACGTTGGTTTACCTATGAGGAGTGGGTGGCAATGACTGCTGCTCTCAGGAGCCTAAAATGTTCAACTGGATAAGAAAGTTAGGAGTTTACAGTACAAATCTCTTTGAAAGAGCCTTGAAAGAACCTGACGTAAATTCACGTTTAATCTTTCTCGGAACCTCAGTCGTAACTTGTTTCCTGATGTTGGAACACAGCGTCATTTATGCGATTGCATTCTTACGACACGGTACTACGGACCCCAGCTACCCTACGATAATGGGAGTATTTTGCGGGGGTCATGGATTTAATGCTCTAGGGCGGTTTTTTACAAAAAAGAAAGGTGATGGTCAAAATGGGGATGGACATGGCGTAGATGCCGACTCAGACTCCCCTGTAGTTCCTTCCCCACCGCAAACATAACAAGGCAACAAATCTGCTATGTTCTATACTTACATGTGGTTACGTGACTACCCATGTCCAGTTTGTGGACAGGTGGGATGCCCCTACTATGTTGGTAAAGGACACGGAAGACGAGCATTTGTAAAACATAAAGTAGGCAATAGATATTTTTCTCCTCCAACTAATCCTGATTGTATCTTAACTCAGGAGTGGCCAAACGAAGTCCACGCATTGGATGGAGAGAAATTCTTAATAGCTATGTATGGGCGAATAGACCAAGGAACTGGGTGTCTAAGAAATGGGACTGACGGAGGAGATAGGTTATGTAATCCATCCTCGGAGATTCGTAAAAAGATGGCAAAAGCCGGTAGAAAAAGTGTAGAAAACGGTCGTATCTATCTCCTTGCAACCAAGGAAAGCTGTAGTAAAGGAGGAAAGATTGGTGGAAAAATAACTGGTAGAATACAAGGCAGAAAAAATGTAGAGACTGGTCACCTTGCTTCTATTGTTACAAAAGAAAGTTGTAGTCGGGGAGGAAAAACTGCAATAACCAAGATGAATCATGAGGCTCATGTTCGTGGCGGCAAGGTTGGCGGCAAATTGAATGGTCAAAAGAATGCTAAGAATGGGGTTCTTATCAAAGCTTCTTGCCAACGATGGAACATCAATCATGGTAAGCCTTGCACCTGCGGCAGACATCCTAGCCCTCAATCCTCAATCCTCAACCAGTAACTGTTTAATCGTTTTTAAAAATCCTCCACAGGTTATGCACAAGCTGTTTATTTGTTAATGTGGTGGAAACGGCCAAACCACACCACCGGACCCAACCGCTCCTCCGCCCCCGGTAACGTCGCCGCCAGCGTCAAGTTAACTCAATAAAATCAACGGTTTGAAGATTTATTCACGAAAGTCGCAATATTTTGGGTATTTGTGGATACATGGGCTACAGCCCATTGGAGGCAATATGAGCGGAGAATTGATTGAGGACGGAGTTCCCGTTCCTCAGAAAGAATCCAAGTACGCAGTGTTGGGAAAGCTGAGAGTCGGGCAGAGCGCCGTCATCGCCGTACCCCGGTCTTCCAGTCTGAGCAAGACCATTGCCGCTCTGCAAACGAAAACAGGGAAGCGTTTCAAGCGTCTCAAGGTGGGGGGCGGCGTCCGGGTGTGGCGCATCGACCCCGAGGAAGCGAAGCCGAGGAAAGGCAAGAAGTCAGCCACTCCTATTCCGGTTGCGCCCCCGTCCATCGACCCGGTAGCATCAACTCCCATGCCAGCGCCTCCCACCGAGGATGGCGAGGCATCCCTGCACGCCGTGGATGCTGAGGCATAAAATAATCCGTGTTTCCCTCCACCTTGTGGTATACTGAGAGTGGAGGGAACATGGCAAAGAGCCGCAGAGACCTTTTCAGATTCGTACAGGAACTCAGGGATGCGGTAAGATTCGATACCCGCTATATCGGGTCTAACTTTGAAGCAGAGTTTCAAGCCCTCTGTGGTAAGTTAGAGCGGTTTGAGAATGCTCTCTGCATGACTTCTGGTCAATCTCTAAAAGCGGATGCCGTAAAGTTAACCTTGCTCCGCCTTCAAGCCTCAAGGCTTAATCTGTATCAATTCAAACGTCATCCCACCTCAAATTGGATATCGAAATACGGTTCTTGGTGCGATGATACGTTGTAAAAACCGATGCCCCCGGATAACTGCTTATTCGACAGCGCATGGGAGCAGTGGCTACCCGGCAAGAGGTTTTGGGGAACTTTCTAGGTTTTCAGTATTATAGGTATGGGGGTAAAGTCGATGCTATCCCGTATCCTGTTTGGAATGTTATGGTTAGTCAAAGCGGCCCCGTTGGGTTTGGGACTTATAGTCCTCGCATCGGTATGCTTTGGCTATTACTGCGGCATTAAAGCCGCTGCCGTCGAACGCCGCTATGCGGAGGAGGATGACTCATGTTGAACAAAATGACAGACCGGAACGGCTCTTTCCGAAAGCTCCTCGGAGCGGTCGGGGGAGCACTCTTGTTTGCCGATGGGACTTACGTGACGATGATTGGCGCTCTCCTCATCTTGTGGGCATTTTTTGAGGATTTCGGAAATCTCACGCTGTGGGTCTTTGACGACCGTTGCACCAACAAGGCATACGATGCCCTCAAGAAAGACCCGCACGCCTCTGTAAACGCCTTCCACGCTCACCAAGTGGCATTGCGGCAGTATGCTGAGCGGCAACACCGCACTTTTCGGCAGCGTATCGCCTTCGCTTGGGAGCAACTTCTAAGTCGGGTTAAAGCCTTTTTCGCCCGATTGAACTTTTGGAAAGCCAAATTCACAATCTTGAACTTCTACGACAAACTGACTCGGCTATACCGTTTCGGATGGAGGAAGTATGAAGATTATTCTGGAATTGACTAAGGATGAAGCCTTTGCCATCTTGGAAGAGCGCAACATCGCCGCCGCCCACAATGGTTACTCAGATAGGGACTTTGAGTCAGCAAGAAGAAAAATCAAGGAAGCCCTCCGCAACCCACAACCAGACGAGGCGTCGGATATCGAACCCGAGGGGCGATTAGGAGACTGAACATGAACAGCCGGGTCCACGAAAGCCATTAGGCAGCCACCATCGTCATGATTATCAGGATGGAGAAGCGGACGTGGAAACGGACGGATACGTGCCCTATAACCTGAACGTCGGCGGGGGTGATTACGTAGAGTTCACTGTCTGTTTGGAATGCGGGCAGATACAGGGAACTTTCCCCGTGTCCAAGGAAACGGTAGCAGAGGTATTCTTCAAATGAGTATGATTGGTGACATCGCCACGGAGGCGACCGTCGAAGAGTTTGTGAAGGAAATTGACCGGCTTATCATCAAGCACCGGGATAGCCCGGAGGCGATAAAAGCTCTCAAGGAAGCCGGGCGCTTCGCCCTCACACAATTCGATTACACCACCCCGGCGTGGGCATATACGTTCGCTGCCAAGTTCCGGGAGTAATAAAAACTACCCCCCTCCCACGTTTATTTCAAAGTTTAGTATAGTCTGCTAACTATCCATTCCTTAGTGGAGGTCTTATGACAACTAAGGAACGAGAACAAAATTGGCGTAAGTTTTCAAAATACTACACCACAACTAAGGGCCGGGCGGCTTTCATGCTCAACAATGCTCGGAAAAGAGCAATAAAGGATAAAGTGCAGTGTCTTATAACTCAGGACTGGATTAGAAAAAAATTAGAACGGGGAGTATGTGAAGTAACTAACCTACCCCTTGAGTTAAATGTTGGTAATGGTAAAGGAAGTAGAACAAACTCATTTAGTCCCTCCTTAGACCGCAGAAATCAAACAGGAGATTATTCACCAGAAAATACTCGCCTTACTTGTTGGATTTATAATAGGGCACGAGGTGCTTTTCCTGATGTTGATTTTGACAGGATGGTAAACGCACTAAAAACTAAATGTTAGTCTTGAGGTTCTTGGTGGTGACAAACTCCTTGGGCATGGGCCGGTCATCGGCGGCGGTCATTTGAGAAGCTCCCCGGTAATGGGGTGCTTCTTCGGTGTTCTCCAACCCCTTGAGGTAACCATGCTGGGACTCGTTGAAGTTGATAATGCGGACCTTGTCCCAGTCAATCAGTTGATTGAGTTTGTGTGCCCCGCCCGACCCCAGCACCGGCTGATTGAACAGAAGCACTTGGTGGGGAACCTGCGTAGTGCCGTGCTTATCGTAGATACCATCGTATCCGGCGTCAACGAGTTCTCTCTGCGTCGGTGCCTTGCTAATAAACCGATGACTTTCTCCTCCCATGGAGGATACCCACTCGCCTTGCGGATTCTTCACTGCCAACTTTAGAGGACGGGTGAAATGAAGCTCCATGAAAGCTCCCTGCGCCCGGCCCGCTGCCCATGGGCTGGTGCGGTTCATGGACGGGTGGGTATAGACCCCCACCCCCATCTCGTTGTAGCCCTCGGTCTCACCGTAGAAGCTCTTCTGGGCCTTTATTTTCTTCGCCCGGTAAGCCGAGGTGCCGTGGTAGAGCGGACGGCTCCACGTCGCCTCCTCAGCCTTGACCGGCTCCGCCGCTGACCGCTTCTGCAACCTCTGTTCCCGCTCCGCTATCTCCTCGGGTGTCATGTGGTAAATGGTGGTGGTACCCTCACGAGTCCAATAGCCGGGGAGACCAGAGTTGTTCCTCCAAGCTCCGGGGGGCAAACCCTCCTGCGAGATTTCCTCTTCTTCCTCTTCCGGCTCATTGATGGGTATGATGTCCCGGTCACTGACGAGCAGGATATCATCGCCGTCCGGGTAGTTGTGGGGGATAATCCAGCCGGGGAGGACTTGGGCAAGGTCTTCCACATAATCATGCCCACTTAGCGGGCTGGGGAAGTTGAACATATCAGCGAGTCTTTCAAGGTCTTCCGAACCATCTATCCTTGGGAGACGGATAGGCTTGGTGACTTGGAATTTGAGAATGCGTTGCTCGCCCTCCTCGCCGCCATGCCACGCCTTAAAGTACTCGGCAACAGATTCAGAGGTGCTAAACCATGCCGGGGTTTGGATGTCCATTGCCGGGAAATCTTCCGTTGTGCCGTGGTAGAGGATGGTACCCTTGGAGATAAGATAGGTCTTGCGCCAACGCCTCCACCACTCGCCGGAACTCCACTTGTGAACGGAGCCGGGCGGCATCCAGTCAACCACCTCATAAGCTTCGGTGTAGGGGTACTTTCGCTTGATGGCTTCTATCACCTCGGGAGGAGTAAATTCAAGGTCGAATCTCCTTCCTCCCCATGGACCAAAAACCACCGTATCGTCTAGGCTCTCTTCTGAGGGGTTCTTAGAGTAGTCATAAGTCTCGGCATCCGTCCAGACGTAGATTTGCCTCTTAGCTTTGTCAATGTAAAAGTTGCCCCTTGGGATGCGGTCAAACTCCGGTCCTCGGTCGGGGATTCCCATACGAGAGAACCAGTCGGTGTGTGCCATTCCCCTCGGGCTAAGGAGAACCTTGCCCTCCCATATCGCCCACGGGTATCCTACCAATCCAGCTATCTTCATAGCCGACCGTAAGTCGGGGTGCATGTCCCGTTCAATGTCGGTGCTGCCCTTGCAATCCATGCAGAAATAGGTGTCAGTGGTCGCAGAGTGCATCGCCCACGCTGTCTGGTCCGAACCACAACGGGGACAGAAACCTCCCCATTCCGAGGCGGTCTTGGCAGTCTTAGCGGTCATCAGGGGTTGAATCACGTCCTTCCCCCAGTACCGGTAATCAGCATCCACAGCGGGAGACACGAGAGCGAAGTAGGTCACTGTTCCTTGGTCCACGACGTAGGGAATATATCCGCTGGCGGACGCTCCCAGCCGTGCCATGCGTGCATACAGGGCGGCTCTACCAACGCCCTCCGCCGAAAAGTACATCGCCGGGGGACGGAGGTCGTGCAGGGCGCTCATGACCAGACCACCCACCTTGGTGAACACCTCGGCAACGTGTCCTGTGTTGGTAGTCCCATAGGCACCAAGCAGGTTGGCATCGGCGTTCAAAAAGAGAAAGCTGACCGCTTTGTTACCAAAGGTAGGAAGACCCGGCTCGGCATCCGTCCAACTCTGCATGACAGCGGTGTAGGGGATGTATCCCTTTTTTGTCTCAGGGGCCTTGATGTAAAATTGGGAACGCCAACGGCCTCCGCTGGCATATTGCCAGTCTTCCCAATCGGCTGGCTCCGGGACTTGCCGGGCGGCGGTCTTAGGCTGGGCATATGTCACATCGCTATCATAAACACCGTAGTCCATGCCACTCCTGCTCCACTTCACCGTCAGAAACCGCTTGTTGCCGCCGTGGTACTTCTGACGAACATCCTCACCCGCATCATTGGTCTCCATGATATCCCGAATGTCCAACAGGGTACCTTTTTCTCCCGTGGACTTACGGATGACCGTGCAACCGATTTCACCCGGCTTGGCAACCTTGATGTATTTCGGAGGGACAGCGCCATGCAGGATGACAGTGTTGGGGGACATCCCCTGCTCGTAGTCGTAATGGTAATCGTCATCCCCCAGTACATGAGCGAGATACTCCCGTGTCTCGCCCTCGGCGATATCAGTCTCCTTACCGGCAAAGGGTAAGCTACTGGGAGGAAGCTCTCGCTTCATGGCCTCGGTGTCAATCTCTAACACGGTGTCGTAGTAGCCGGACTCATCCCAGTCGGTGCTGGTGAAGACCGCCGCTCCCGTGCTTCGGTTACTCAACCCCCGAGTCTCATCCATAGGGAGCAATCCCTGTTGCAGAATGGTCTCTACCTTGTCCTCATCCGTCCCATGATACAAGGTGGAGGGGTAGGCCCAAAATTCCTTGTTAAATTTTTCTTCCGAATCAGGCAGGAACTTCTCGGCATTGTAATCGAAGAGGAGGTCTCGAACGTCAGACCACATGGTGAAGGTTCCGTCATCATCCACGGCGACCACCGCACCGCCCACCTCATAAAACTTGCCACCATTGTAGGCGAGCGCCATCTCCGCTCCATGCTGAGCGAGGATGGCTTCCACTTTTGGCAAGTCACCCTCCACCTCATAGAGGGCGTTTTCCAAAGTGTTGTATCCTGCGTATCCCCGCTTGCTGACAAAGAATGCTTTCTTGAGAGCGGCGGTGAACTCTGCCCTCTGTGGGTCGTATTGTTGTGCAATTGCTGACTTAATTTGGTTAGGCTCGAAGGCTATCCAAGCAACTCCACCTTCCACCAGATTCTTGTAACGGATACCGTCGTGCCCTGCGGCTTGCAGCTTTGCTCTTGCTTGCATGGCGAGGTCATAGGCAGCATCTTTGAGCATCTCCTCTTCCCCCTCTTCGGGGTGCATACGCTCGAACAGCCACTCATTCTGTCCCTGCCGGAAAGCTGTATCGGTATCGTACTCTCGATACCACTCATCGGCTTTCTGTGGGGAACCCTCCTCATCCTCCGGGCTTATGCCATCGGCTATCATGGCGGACTGCAAAAGCTCCTCTTCATACCCACCTATCTTCCCCTGATAGATGAACTGGAGCATGTTCTTCTCGCTGCCAAAGTCTTTGGGGTTGGTGATACGGAGATACACGGGAATGACACGGGGTTTTTCTTCATTGCCCTCATACCGGGTCTGAGTCCACCCCTTGCCCATGGCGAACATATCAGCGACCTTGGGGTCCACGGCGAAATGTGCTCCCATGAAAGCGCTGGGGTCCCAGCCGCTACCGGAGGACAGCGGCTCGCCTGTCTCCGTGGTCACAACGCCGTCTGTGCTGAACTCCTCGAAGTCCACCGATGACCGGGCGCCGAAGGCCCGGAGCGGTCGGCCTTGCTGGTCCACCACTTTGGACCCGGCAAACCAACGCCGGAAATTGGGGGACTCCACACCGGCTCCTATTTTTGGTGAGGCAGTTTTTCTGGGCCGAGTAATCTGGTGCGCTACCCGAGCCAACTCCTCATCCGTTATGGAGTTAGCATCCTTTTCGAGTAAGTCCATATTTCCTCGGGTTCTTCAAGATGTACTGTGTCACTTCTGCCACATCTTTCTCATTGCCGTACAAGGGACGCTCGCCTTCTCCAGATTCGGGTATCTCCCCCATAAACTGGTTCATGAAGTCGTCGGGTTGATAAGGACCTCCATCCAAGCTCACCTCGGGGTTCGCCGGGTCCATGTCAAAATCCTTCGCCATGACCGCTGGTGACCGCTGACCCTTGATGTCGTAGGTCTTTCCGTCCGGTGCCATGCAGTAGACGTGGGTCATGTTCCAGTCCACCAAATTGCCGCTATCTTCAAGCTCTGCAATCTGTTCTGGACTCATCTCCCCAATATTATGCCATGGGTCGCCTTCGGGGTCGGACATAAAGTACACGACACCTCGATTCAATCGGGCCAATGCCACAGCAAATATACCGCACCCCTCGGTCATGTAATAGCCGGGGTCAAACGCACTGGAATCATCCCCGTGTCCAGGCTGGAGGAGTCCGAGGCCGGGGAGAGCGGCGGTCTTGGAAGCCACGCTCAGGTAGGCCATGTTTTGGGGCATCGGCTCATTACCCCAAAAAACCTCTTGAGCTTCTTGCAAAGTCCACAGGTAATACATCTCATCTTGGGTTGAAACTGAGACCTTACGAACGCCTCTCGGCAGATTCTCCAAGCCCATACCTATCAGGTTCTTGGTATCGGCATCAAGAGTCTTTGACTCAAAGAAGATGGTGTTGCCGGTGTTAGAGAATCCAACCCGAATGTTCCCCTTGGCAATGACCTGCTCTTTCCGCTGGGTGTCGTTCTTTATCTTCTTGGCTTCTTCCTTGGTTAAAAACCCGAGGCGCAGGGCGCTGTCTTCGTGCTTTTCACCGAAAGCGTTGGGGAGGAAACGACCATCGGGGGTCAGCCATCCCTCACCTTCAACGGAGAAGGAAGCGGTCTTGGTTGTAGCCTCCCACAAAGTTTTCATGGGATTGGGGAGACCCAACTCCTCCCGGTAATCATACTGCCCGGCGTGCGGTCCACCTTTTACATGGATGATGAAGTCCACCATCCGACCTTCCACCTGTTGGTACTTGTCCCAAAGTGGTTGGTCTCTTTCCACCATATCCCATGCGGGAGTGCCCTTGGGGAAATCAATGACCACATCAATGTCAGACTTGGGTTTGAGTTCGTCACGAGCGGCGGAGCCTGCCAAGGAGATGCGCTGGCACTCAGGGTATATCTTGCGTATATCCGCTACCATCTCAGCGATAGTGGATTGAGTCTCGGGCTTGAGCGGCTCTCCGCCCGGCTCCGTGCTCCACGCCTCCTTGGGAATAAGGGGGGCATTCCTACCCTTATTGAACTCCTTGTTTAACTCTTTTGCCTCCTCCACGCCGCCGTATTGCTCCCACCGCTCATATTCATTCATGCCGGTGAAGAGCCGATTCAAGGTGGTCCTTCCGCCTTGCACCAGCCAGCTTGACAGGTCGCTGCGGGGGTGGGAAAACTGCAAGACCTTATCAAGCGCTTGTAACTTGTCTTCATCACTCTTGGCAAGGTACACCCCTTGCACGAGATTCATCAAACGCCCCTCAGCTTGGTCACTTATCCTCCAGCCGCCTTCCGGGGTATCAAAGTAGTCTGGTGCCCTCTTAAAGTAGTCCTCCGGGAATTTCTTGGATATACCTTCCCTTTCCAGCATCTCCAAAGCATACTCTTCTGGCCCCATCGCACTATGACCGCAGAGGATGGAATTGACGTAAATCTTAAAGCAGTTGTCAATGACGGTTTCCGCTATCTGATTAAGACCCGCTGAGTCCCGGACAAACCCCGTCTTCATGTAGTCTTCCCAAATTTTGATGAGCCGGGCGGCGGGCACGACATTCCACTGCTGACGATACCTCTTCTGGCGGACGTGCTGCATGTATTCGGTGATTACTTCTACGGCTACCACGCTCTCCCGGTCAAAGAACGCCTCTGCCGCATCGTAGTAAGCATCGTCACTGGCAACTTTTTTGAAGGCTACAATACCCGTGTCGGAGCTTTCCGTATCAACGAATATAAACTCCTTCAGATTGTACCGATTCTTGATGTATTCCACTACGTCATTGGGCGTGTATCCCCCGGCGTTCTTGACGAGGTGAACGACTCTGTGCCCTCGGTCTACAATCGCTACCCCTCGTTCTATTCGGTCGTAGGAAGGACCGGAGAACGGTAGGCTCAGTTCTTCCAACCACTGGGCATGGCTCTTGCCCCCAACCTGTACGGTGGTGTAAAGCTTTCCCTCATGACGAACCCACATGATGACTGTCTTTTTAATAGCAGCGTCCTTGAAACCAAACCCGTCATCTTCATCATAGACTTCGGGGAGGTCTTCCTCCGTCAATTCCTTCACGTACCGGAAATCCTTACCCTCCACCAACTGAGTGCGAGGAGTGATGAGAATGGCGCTATATGCTTTGTCTCCACCGCTAGGGTCCATGGCATACTGCACATCATCACACAGATAGTCATCTTCGGTGGGATATATCTCCACCACCCACGCCTTGGAGTCACGGCTGTAATCTTCTGTCAGCCGACTGAACCAATAGTCGGGGTCACCCACATGGACGGCCCGTAGATGTGGGTAGTCGTTTGCGGAGCCTGCCAAGCCCACGGTGTCCAACATGTGAGTCTTGAGGACCGGCTGGCGCTCCCACACCACCCGCTCGAAGTTCCCCATCTCCTCCGCCAAGGAGATAAGCTCGTGCTCGTATTCCAGTTTCTTTACTTCCTCGGTGTAGGCCGGGGATAGAGAGGCGGTCAGGGGGTGCTCATTGTGGGGATTCTGAACTTGGTCGTCCTCGTAGAAATCATTATGCCGGTCCGGGAACGGCTCGTCATATGACCATCCCTGCTGACCGGATATCCCGAGGTCATCTATGGCTTTTCCAGTGGGTAGAGCCGCCTGCTTGGGGAGCGATATAGTCTTGATGAGCTTGATATTTTGTGGAGGAATATCCCAGAGATACTTCCACGCCGTGGGGTATTCGTGCCGAACCTCGAAGTCCGGCCAAAACGTTCCTTCCCCTTGTGGGACTTTCACTTCCCAGATGTCACAAGCTTGTCCTGTGTAGGGCTGCTGCTCACCTACCCAGTTCTCGGCATCAGTGAGGCTACCGAACAAATACACCGCTGGCTCGTGCTCCACATCCTCATACTGCTGCTTGTGGTACATCTGCAATCCATTTTTTAGAATGGAGTTCCGGCTACGGCGACGGCTGACATGGTAGGCAATCTGAGGGTATTCAAACTCATCGGCTGCCCATTTGCCCATTATCCGAGGAGCAACCTCATCTACAAACTCAAAGTCCCGGAGTGAGGGATACTTCTGCTTTATCTTGGCTACTACTTCCTCGGGGGTAAAGTCAAAGTCAACCTCTCCTGTAATGGATTCACCTGCTCTTGACCCCTTGGGTGCGGCATCGGTGTACAGCCGGACTCGCTTCTTCTTCTTATTGACTTCCGCCCTTCCCCGAGGAACTTTATCAAACTCCGGTCCCCATGAAGGAATGGGGTCATGCCGTTGAGAATGCTGATTGAGTTCTTGAAACCATTTAACATGCCAGAGACCCATGTCATCGGTCAACAGCACTTTGTTATGCCAAGTTGCCCACAGTAACTCAAAATCGCAAGGCTCATAAGCGACTACGGGAATGCCCTTACCCCGGAAGGGAAGTTTACCCTGCTCCTTGGGCGGCTTCCACTCGGGTTCTGCTGGGGCGTGGAACTGGTTATAGAACTCCAACAGGTCTTCATCAGAGTGAAGGTCCAGAACGTTCTGATATGTGCGGTCCAGCTTGATAGCCTCTTTAACTGGCATGACCGCCGCTACCTTAACCGCCTGCGGGTTCTCCACCCAAAACTCATTGCCGAATCCCCGGCTTACCTGATGGTAGGATTCCCTCGGCACTTCCGACATGTCAATGACGGCGACATACGCCCGGTCGCTTTCGTAGTAATCCGTCCAATTCTCCAAGTGAGAAGTAACCATCAACTTTCCCGGCACAGGTGTCCCGCCTCCCATGCTGGACATATCCCGAGGACCCTTCGCCGGGTCGATAGTGAAGTTGGGGTTGTCGGTGACATGGAAATACAGTCCATGCTTAATGTCTATGGAGAAGTCATGCTTGAAGTCCTCGAAGGTAGGAGCCTTGCGTGTTTCCGCCTTAAGCCCATTCAACAGGGGATGAGACCACCTTGTCTGTGTGGACGCCGTTTTATCCAATAAGGGATACCTCTGGATAAACTCCTCAGCCCATCTCCTCACCCTCGGCATACAAGACGCCATTGATTCCCTATGCTTGGGGTTATTGAAAAATTCACTATCGTGAAGATAACTAACCTCTCCCGAAAACCCCTCAGCAAGGTCGAGAGGCTTACCATCTGGAGTGATGTTGTACTGATGCCCCCAGTTTCCTTGAATGTCAAGCCCGAAAATCGTCTTTCCGAACAGAGAGATAAATTTGCAGGCACCCGACATATCCGTAGGGTTGGATTTACCTAACTCTTGGGCACGCTCTTTCCACTTCTCGGCTAAGAACACCTTCGCCTTTGAAACCCACTCGGGAGTAACTGGGTATATGGTTAGATTATCAGGCATAGTCTGTAACCTTTTCGGGGTCGGACGTATCCTCGTCGGGGTCACCCCCCTCTCTACTTAGCTTGTTTGCTATCCCATTTCAGGTACGCACGGTCATCTTCTCCTATTCCGGCCAATAAAATGTGGGCTGTCTTAGATGCGAGACTTCCCCCTCTTTTATGTACAGAGGAGGTTACCACAAGATTTGAAGGGATATCGTCAACGATGTTAAAGTCTCGAAGCTGAGGGAAGGTCTGCAACATAGCCTTTACAACATGCTCCGGGGCGAAGGTGAAATCCGCCTGCCCCGTGATACCACCACTTCCTGCCTCGGTAAAAATTACGACCTCATCACGGGCCGATTGAACCCAGATTCTCCCTCGGGGGATACGGTCGAACGCCGGGCCGGAATCGGAAAGTCCAACTCGTTTAAACCAGATAACGTGGGGTTCAATCTCCAAGGAAAAAATCACCCGGTCATTCACGATAGCCCACAGAAAGCTTCGTGTACCGTCTATGATGTCGGGGGGGAGTCGCAACTTTTTAGCGGCAGCCTTGTAAAGCTGCATCGGACCTACTGCTCCCTTTACTCGTGCCCCATGTCCGATTGCCAAGCTTTCAGCGAGGCTGTTCCCCACTTCCTTACCCACTGACCGCTGATTGGCAAGCTGGTCAGTATCCGGCAGTAATCGCCGGGCGGTGACATTGACAGCGTAGACAGTGATATCCTCTCCGGGGTAAGCCAGTTCTCCAAAGTTCTTGGCGTTCCCCGGATATACGGAGAGATACACGTAACCGGGACTGGATTGATACGATTTAGCCCTGCTGGGACTGGTCGGAAGCAACCCCTCCTCCATCACTGGCAAATCAGAGGCGGTACCGTGATAAAGGGTAATGAAGCGGTTGGGGTCGGAGCGAAGGAAGCTGGCAAGGGCCTTTATGCGCTCTGGCGAGGGATTTCCGTAGAACACGTCGTGCCACTGGGGGTCGGAAGAGAAGTCGGTTGCCTCTGCCCAAGCGGCAGTCTTTATCCCTCCCGTAGCTATAGCGAAAGCACGGTCTGCCATACGCTTGGCAAAAAGCTCTTCGGGGTCAGAGAGATATTCTTTCTCGGTGGGGGGATGAGCGGGGTCAAACGGTTTAGATGGTCGCCCCTCCGCTGCCCAAATAGCGTGAGCGCCTTCCTCAAACAGAGTTTTGACAATGTTGGTGGTGCTGATGGCGGGGTTGATAAATATCATCGAACCACCGTGGGAAACCCCGTATCCACCTTGCCACTTTAAGGGGGAACCACCCTCCAACTCCACCTCTTCCGGTTTATTGAAGGTCTTGATGGGGGTTTCAAGTACTTTCTCATATATTTCCCTAAGTCGTTGATTCCTAAGTAAAGTACTGAGATGACCCACAACCACTCCGGGGGCATGGTTGTGTATCTTCTCAAGGAATCCCCGGTCAAGGTTATCCCAAACTCCCGCCGTCTTGTAGATAAGCTCTTCCATGTGCCTATTAAAGAGTTTAAGAGTCTAGTGGTAGTGCTTCAACAAACTTCTGTCCCGTACCTCGGCTTTGATTTTTAGCTAGATTACTCATTTTGGCACGGTATTCGGGGTTTGTCCATCGCTCTCTTTGAAGTGCTGCTTGTTTTTTCCTTCTCTCTGGGTCAGACCATGTTTTCTTATTAACCGTGCTCATTTTACTGTGAAAATCAAGATTTTCAAAAGCCTTCATACGATTAGAACGAGAATAAGGGTCCGCCCATGAATCCCTAATCGCTTGAACCCGATTAGAAAAAGACTCAGGTTTAGCCCAGTCAGCTTTGAGATTTGCCGATTGCTTGGCTCTTTTTTCGGGGTTAGCCCAAGCTCGTTTAACCCCTTCACTCATTTTAGCACAAGTTTGAGAAGAATGCAGTCCGGTAAACCCCTCCCCTCCACGACAAAGATTGTAGCCATACTCAGGGTCTTGAGCACGAAGGAACTTGATGAAGTCCCGCTCGGTCTCATCAAGCTCGGCTTTAGCTTGGATATCGGAACGGAGGGCGTGGATGGACCAAAGATGAGGAAAGGGGTGTTTACGCATGGAATTATAAAGACGAGAATTTCCCCCTCGTCCGTGTCTGGCATCTGAAAATTTTTGTTGAAGGTACTTCTTTAGATTATTACCTGTATGTTGACCGACATAATACTTTCCTGTTTCATGATTTACAATCAAATAGATAAACATGAACTTTCCCCCTATAAGTGCTTCAGAAAGTTCATTTATTCTGTCATTGAATATTTTCTAGCCAATCTGCGGCATCCTGCGTGGAAATGAGGCTTTTAGACCAGTTTGGGCGGTCGTGTGGACCCATCTCCAAGGTCACTTCTCCCTTGAATGGCATCATCAACAGAGCCTCGGTGATGAGTCGGCGGCTCTTTGTGACATTTCGTGCCTGTATGGAAAACTGACCAGCATCCCGGTCAACCCGGAGGTGCCCATTCTCCATGGCAAGGTTCTCGGCATATCCGAGGTAATCCTCTCCCCCCTGCTCCTCCACCTCTGAATCATCCATGCCGCACAGGTCTTCCGCCATCGCCCACTCTCCGTGGAGTTCGTAGGGGTGAGTCATGGGGAGAGGTCGCCCGTCCCGAGATATCCAACCTCCATTTTGAGAAAGCCTAGACCAATCGGCGGAGCGTTCAGGCCACGGACCGGACGGTTGCAGAAGGGGATTTACTCTGCGCCGGGCAGCCTTCACCCGGAAGCCTCCCTTTATCTTCCCACCGTAGACTTGCTCTTCTTCATTAACGTGGGGAGTCTTGTACAAAGATGAGTCGTAGCCATCAGGAGAGTAGTTAAATAAGAGGCTTTCTAACTCTTTTTTCTCCATTATATTGGGTGAATGAACAAACCACCGCTTTATGGAAAGATTGTTATCAATAACATAACGAGCAGCGGTTAGTCCAAGACCGCCTGCCTCTGGTTGTGTTAAATCTCTCATACATCAGGCTTTCTGTATTCAGCCATCTCCACTCTTTGCTTTTCGAGACATCTAATACAACGACTGTAATTAGGGGCAACTGGATTGCTACAACACTTACATTCCCCACGGGCAGCTTTAGCTACCCTTAACCGTTTCTGTCCTTCCGCTCTTTGACACCTTTTTCCGCAATAGATACTCTGACCACTCTTGTTAAGGAAAGATACCCCACATCTGGGACAAACCAAAATCTCGTACTCTCGTGGACAAGTTATCCGTACATACCCCAATGCCTCAAGTCTCTTTCGTTCGGCGGCTAACTCTCTGGTGTGCTTGTTATGACAAATCTTGCACAATATCCGTCCATTACTTACTTCATATCTAAACTCTGGATAGAGAGACCATGGCTTTATGCGGTCAGCCTCTAACCCATCACTAGACCCGCATAAGACACAGTGGGGTCCATCTCTTTCAAAGACCGCTTTCCGCCAACGACGAAGCTTACCGGAACGAATCTCTTTCTTTCTATTTCCCGCTATACCGCCTCGCCAGTTTCCATTTTTATCCCCCTCCTTATGTTTACGCTTGCATTCAATACTACAGGTGACATATCTATAAGCTACTGAGGCGCTTACGGAAAATACCTTATTACAAACGATGCACTCCTTTTTGACCTTGTCCTTTTGTAGCCACTCCCTTCTGCACTTATTAGAACAGAGCTTCACAATAGGAACGGAGTTCTTAGCATAACGACGCTTGAAGTTCCCCCCACAAACGGTGCAATTGCCTCTAATAGTCATTCGCATCCTCTATATAATAGATACGAAGTCAAAAGATATCACCCCCATTATCCAAAACTAATAGCCTCGGGCATGGGATGCGTCGTCATGTACTGGAAGAACTCTTCATAATTCCTGACCCAATCAACATCAGGAGCGGTGGGTCGGCGCATGTCGTCAACATAGAGGAGTCTGGCGGGCTGCTCTTCCGCCTTCTTCCTCACCTTTTTGGTCGGGTTAACATAGATTTTCAACAGGTTGGGGAAGGTGTACGGAGCCATGCACTGCCACGCTTCCTCGGGGGTGAGGGGGTAGACTTCCATGAAGTCCAGACCCATTTGGAGGCGCTTCTTAGCCCGGTGGTTTCCGTCAATGAGGATGTAGTGTTTCTGCGGTTCGGAGTGAGTCTTGTCCGGCTTGAAAATGAGGGGAGCAACAATACCGGGCTTCTCAGCATCAACGGTCTGCATGTGTTCCTTATTCAGGCCCACATTCATGAGGTTGATTCTACCCTCTTCCTCAGCCTTGTCATCTTCCACGGTGCCAACAAAGGCTTTGAGAAATGCCTTGGGAGCCTTCTGCGTAGGCCGGGGATTGGCGGCAATGATCCCCTCCGCTTTGTCAACGGCGAACTGCAATCCCCAATAGGAGAAGCGCTCATCCTGCCAAGCTTTCTTGGTGAGGAGAGAATCCTCATCCTCTTCCCAGTCCGGGGAGTCCTGACCTGACGCTATCTTGGCAACCTTATCCCGGTCGGCAACCATCCAGTCTTCTTCTCCGGGAAGTTTGTAGCCTTGCAGTCTACGCCAGATGTTGGGAACCCGCTTCTTATTGTATCTCTCCGGGAGGTAGCTCTTGATTCCCTTCCATTTCGGATTCATGAACTGCATCAGGGCAAAGTACATCGCCTTGCCCAGTCCGTATCCCCGATGCCGTGGTTTCACTTCCACCAGTGCAATCCCGAGATAGTCGTTCAGGGGTCCACTGTCGCTCTGTCGTTTGGTAGATAGTTTGCCAACACATTTGTTGTCCTCCGTCCATGCCGTAATATATTTAGCGTCTCCGGGGTCATCTACAACGATACGGTAGCTTCCTATATGGGCTACCACATTCTTGTCTTCCTATTGTTCTACGGAGGCAATCTTTCTTGGCTCTGGTAGCACTGTGATATTCTTGGGGGGAACAAGGTGGGTTGAATATGAAAGAACACCAGTTTCTCCCATTCCCAAGGGGTCCTTTGCCAAACGCATCCCCTCAGTCTTGATGCGAAGAGTAACCAACTCATCATCCTTGCCCCGTATAAACTCGGCGAGAAGGTTTTTCCAATAATCCACTCCCTCAATCGCCGTCAGAAATACTAAACCCCGGTTCTCCTCAAAGGGGAAGTTCGGCTCCTTTTGGGGAACCAGTCCCTCTTGAAGTATCTTAGGAACCCGGCTCTTAAAAGTCACGTGATAGAGAATCTCGGGAATCTCCTCAGCGGTCTTGGGGACCAACGCCGAGCCGGTGCCCTTTCGTTGATACTCCGGGTCGTTAAGGTCGGTGATTACCACTCGCCAATCATCTTCTTCTCCGGGGTGGAATTGGTCGCAGGTGATGTCGATGATTTTATCCTGCGTCTCTACCCACCAATGTAGTCCATGCCTTCCTACTTGTAAATACTCACCCTTCTCCGGTCCTTCTCCATAATACCCACCCGCCCGATGGGCATCAGGGAAACCATGTTCCCGCAGAAACTTCGCTAACAGGTCCGCCAAACAGAGGCACTGTTCACGGAAACAGGATTTGTCCTCTAACCACTCATACCAATCCTCTTGTTCCTCTCGGAACTGCCATACGAGCTTGGCAAGTGTATCCTCCTCAGCGGCCCTTCTCCACCTGATGACCTGAATCTGCTTCTTAATGGCCGCTTTGATATTTTCGGGAAGTGGGTAGTTGCAACCGATTGACCCATCATCTTCTACCCAGAATATGGTGATATCTCCACTGGTCTTTCCATGGGAGTCTCCCCATGGGGTATCGCCCCAGCCGATGGCGGGTCCACCACCTTGCGGACCTTCGGGGGCACGAGGGTCGGTTTTGGTCCAGTCGTATTCACTCTGTTCCCTCTCCAGAATCGGCTGGCTGAATATGTGGCTGTGGTGCCATCCACCCGCCTTGCACTCCTGATAGTTGTGGGCTTCTTCAATGTGCCCATCCAGCAAGGACACCGCTCCCAAGGAAAACGGCTTGCCATTCCAACGGGCGTTGTCTCTTGTGAGCGCAGCGGTCTTGGGTCTTGGGATAAGCTCGATATGCTTTACTTCGTTCTCCTCCACTACCCGTACTTCCTGCACCGCAGGAGCCTGCTGTTTCTTACGCACAGAATCCCGGTCGGTACCCTCCGCCTTACAAATTGGGCAGTGGCGGGACAGACCACCACTGTTCTTGAGTTTGCGCTCGAACTCACGAGTCACTCCACTCCAAATACGAGCCACGGTAAATTCTACATGTCGCTGATGGGCAACCTCCATAAGTCTGGCCCGTGAAGTCCCATTCATATGTAAAGCAATGCGGGCCTCGGGGTCTAAAGCAAATCCGCAATAATGGCGAACCCTTGCTTGAGACCCATGAAAAATCCCACCTCCTAAGAAGTGAAGAAGATACACAGAGCCTATTTGATTTTTATCAGCTTGTATATCAAATGACAAACTTTCCTCCTCTACTTTTTATTAAAACGTAACCACCTAGCCATTGATTCAAAAATTTCGGGATTAGTTTCATTTTGTTTTATGCAATTAGCTTTGTAGGATATAACAGCGATGTTGCCAACCACATATCCTCCTTTAGGGTCAATCCTATCAAGTGATGGGGATTGACGTTGAGGCCCCATTCCAGTTTTATTGGACTCTAATTCAATTCCTAAAATTGGGCACTTATTGTCTTTTGGCCACGCTTTCTTAATATCTTCCATGGTGATTCCAAACTCTAGTCCTCCCTCTCTTGCTCGTCCTTTAGCTGAATGATACATTTTGTATTCTCGTTGTGTTCTTGCTCGGATAGCCCGTCGTGCATGAGACTGTTCAATGTGACATTGGTAACATTCTGTATTTCTTACAAACCGTTTTGACGTGTGTCCCTCCGAACAAGGACGAGGGAAAGAATAGAATTTTTCTCCTTGGTTTTTGGCTGCCTTCCTTACCTCCTCTTCCTCCTTTGAGTGTCCCCGAATTACCTTGATTCCCTTATGGGATTCACTAATTTTTCTTCGGTGGTCACTAGAAAGCTCTGACCCCTTATTCCAAGGAATGTTACCCTTTTCGTATTTTCTGCCCATCCATATCCTCCTATAGATGGGTTGAAAAGTTAACTTTCATTAGAAAACCTAGGATTCATTAAAGGACCAAATTGCTCATCCAAGTACCCCTCTTTCTCTGCCTTCTCTTCCTGCTTTTCCCTCAATGTTCCGTTAAGGTCCCAAGATGGGTCAGGTTCATTCATGCCAAAGCGTACAAGGCCAAGTTCCTCAAGCAAATCCTCATTGAGTTTGCGCCAGACCTTTCCATCCCACATCTCTATCCGACTGGCGGGGATGGTCTTTTGGGTAAAGAAGGCTTCGGCACCAGCATCACCCGTTCCATATTCATCTTCCTCAAACCCGTAACGTTTGTACTCCTTGATGCGCAAGACTACGGGAATCATGCCATCAGAAACGGGGCTATCTGAGTTGTGGTAAGCCCACTCCTCCACTCTACTGACCCAGAACCCCACGCCCCGTGGGTCAGAGAAGAAAATACGCCCCTCAGTGTGCCAACCGTAATTCTCACCGATGACCGGGGGATGACCGGGTTCCAACCCCTGCCAGATGATATCCTCAAGTCGGTTGGCATAGGTCACATGATAGACATACCCCACCGTGGCGGCTTCCTTGGGGATAACCCACGAGGAAGAAGCGGTTACATTCTTCCAAGCTGCCGGGGGTTGATGCCATGAATTTTCACTGGTTCCCTTCCAACCGAGTATCTGCGGGTGTGTTCCCTCCTTTAAGCGTATCTCCTTTTCCTCTTCTCCAAGGGAGGGGTCAAGGTTCACCCAGACGGTTGCCTCCCAGTCAACATCCTGCTCCTGCACTTGTGCATGAATGATGTATTTCTGATACCCCGGTCCAAAGTTTCCCCAGTGTGCTTCGGCGGCATTTTCATCCCGTGACCAGAAAACCCCGATACCCCGGCGCTTTAATCCCCTGATGTCTTTGAGGGTAACTACCCGGTAGACATCCAATGGGAAGGACCACATGGAGTGGTCGCCAAGAACATCATAGTACCGGTTCTCCAAATCTTCATAGGCCCGACGCTCCAGATATTCCTGTTGCTCCTTCTGCTCCAGAGCATCGAAAGCTTCCGTCTCCGCCCGGTCATAGGGTTCCCACTGGTCCCAACTGGAGCCAAACCCATTGACAATCTTCTCAATCCCGCCTTCTTTCTTAACGAACTCATCCCACGACGGGAAGTGAGCAACAGGAGAGGCGGTCATCGTAAGCTTGGCCTGCTCCTTCAGAACGTTCATAGGAATAATCGCCTTATTACCACCCTCGCATTCCGGTTGGTTAGCGTATCCCTCTAGCCCCTCGCCTTCACTCAAGCTCTCGAAGTCATTCTCCCTATGGGGCGTCTGCTTGTGGGAGTCTGCTGTTTTTATAGACTTGTCTACTATGTCAATCTTCTCAATTTGGTTGACGCTTATCGGCTGTTTCTGTCTTACCGTTTCCATATATCGAAAGCTGTCTTTCCATGTTATCCCATAGCGGTCATTAAGCTCATCATACCGCCTGACATACTCATCCGATAGTGAATATCCCTCACCCATATCCCGCCTGCTCATGGTGAGATAGTTGACTAGCCAAGTGAGATTTTGACTCACCCTTGCCTGTTTCCTGATAGCATCCAACCCCACCTTCTGAGAGGAAGTCTTTTTCAGTTCTTCCATATCTTCATCAGGCTGGGACTCCTCGTTCACTACTCCATTACCACAGATGGGACAGGCGTTCGCTTCATCCTCTGGGAGATACTGCCAGCAGTAAGCGTGGTAGTCATCGTACCCCGGCTGACCGGGCTTGACCACGTTGATATCGGGTGGTCCAAACTGGTCATGGGTGATGTCTATGATGGTTCCGTCTTCCGAGACGTTCCAAACATGGTCGATTTGCTTGCCGTTGTCTTCCAAGTACAGCCCGGCATAAACATCCCAACCATACTTTTTAGAAGCGGAGTCAGCAATGAATCCGCAGTTACCCTGACCCCTCACGGCGGTGGTATCCCCCATGCGCAACTCCGTGCGCAGAGCACGAGCCTCATCCAAGACCTCGGGAGTGGGCTGAGTATTCACAGCGGATGCCTTACTTTGCTGGTAAGCATCCGACCTGTCTTTGAGGTCTTGAAACCACTTCTCGGTTTTCTTCTGTCGCCGGGACCGAGACCACTCCCTCATTTTCTCATAAATCTCCTGCCTCTTGGCACGCTCCTCGGCAACACTTGCCGGGGGCTTTTCATCCCATTGCAAACGGAGGTCTGGCATTTTCATCAATGCCTCGGCAGCGAGAATCAAACCATGGTTATCCTTGTGGGGGTACTCCCAATGCCTAGAACCAATATTAGGGGCATCAACGAAATCTTGGTCGGTGGTCTGAGTCAGCCGGTACTCTTCCATGTTCTTGCCGCTCATCCATATTTTCTGTTTGCCAGAAATGCGGATAGACGCCTGCCAACGGGGAGAACCCCAGCTAGTACGAGAGACTAAAACAAAGAAGGGACGCTCGGTAAACTGTTTCTCGTAACTCTCATCAGATTTATTTGTGATGAAGTCTTTGCCGTGTTTGGCGTTCCAACGGTTGGCTATCTCCTTAAAGACCCCACCATGCCCACCTTCGATTCTCACTATCCTATCGAAGACCTTTCCTCCGGGGTAGGTTGACCACACCTTAAGCATCTGTTCGTGGTGTACAAGCTCGTGGGCAATGATACGGCGGAGGGTCTCCTCATCATGACAAATGGCTTTTTGAAGGACGATAGTGGTATTGGGTTCCCCGTGCCGCCACTCGGTCCGGCCTAGCCACTTGGAGCGGGTATAGTCGGCAATCCTGATTTGTGGCTCCGGGAGGCTGGGGTCCACATCCGGCATGAGGCTGTGAAGCACATTGATGACCTCTCCGTAGTCCAAAGCCTCATCGGCGGCAATGACTCCCCGCTCCTTCAAAGACTTCCTAAGTTCCCCACCCTCTCCCGTGGTGCCGCTGCTAACAATTTGCTCACCGGGAAACTCTGCCTTGAGCTTCTCGTACATGGCGGTCGCCACACCACGGCGACGGTATTCCGGCTGAACATGAACGTACTTTATCCAAATTTCGTTATCGTACTCCGAAAAGTCCACGTAGCCAATACGTGTTCCCTGTTGGGTCTCCTTGCCGTCTGGACCGGTCGCCCATACCCCGCCACCCTCCAGCCAAGCTTCTACCCTGCCGGAAAGCTCTCCTCGGTGGGAATCATGGATTTCCAAACGAACTGTCATGGGGGGCGCTTCCCCGGATGCCCCGGCTGTCGGTTGAAGCAATGGATTGAGTGAACTCATATAACCCTTGGTTTTTCAAGTCCGGGGACAAGTTTCCCCCTGATTGAGAAATAGGAAGTCGGGTTGTTTTCAGTAGGGTTAAGTGGTTCTCTCATTTACCTTGAGCATAAGCAAAGGATGATATCCGCAGGTACAAGGTTTGCCACGGTTGATGTTCCAGCGTTGGCAATGCCCTTTTTTAGTCATATAAGACAGGTGTCCTGGCTTGGACATAGTTTTTTTACCATTCAAACTTATGGTAGCTGCTCGTTTCTTAACCCCCTCCATCATTTTATATCGAGTTTGGGGGTCTGACCATAGCTTCTTAACTAACTCAGATTGTCTGGTGCGAAGCTCTAAATCAGACCACCCCGCATTTACTGCTTTGGCTTGTTTAGTACGAGCCTCATAAGTAGAAAATCTTTTCCTATTAGCCTTAGATTTTCTATCTCTTACTTCTGGGCTCCTCAGTTTTTTAACAACTTTGTCACGGAACTCCGAATCTTGCCATAATTTTTTGATAGACTCGGAATGTTTGGCTTGAGTTTCAGGGTCTTTCCATGCTTCTTTCAACGCCATAGTTAATCTGGTAATAAATGTGGGGTCGGCTAGTCGATTTTTGGCAATTTCCTTTGCTTCTTCTGAGGTAAATCCCTCTCCTCCTCGACGGATGTTGTAACCATATTCAGGGTCTTGGGCTTTTAGAAAAATAATAAAATCCTTTTCGACTTGGTCTAACTCTTCTTTTGTTTGGATATCCGAACGGAGAGCATGAATGCTGAAACTACTTCTTCCATATTTTCTTATAGCGGCGTAAAGATGGGAGGACCCGCCTAAACCATGTTCCGCTTCCCAAAATTTTTTGTGAAGATATTTGCGGAGGTCTCTACCCTTATGCTGACCGATGTAGTATTTTCCTGTGATGTGATTAGCGATAAGGTATATGAACATAATAAGCCCCCTATAAAGGAACCCATAGTTCAGTTACCTGTGAAACCTAATAGTGGTCTTAGCGTGAAGGGGAATGACGGTGTAATCGTACTCGTCCGCTTCCTCATTCTTCTCCGTTATGATGACTAAGTAGTGTCCTATCTTGGCGATAAGACCGACTGCGGTAATCTTGGAACCGATAAAGTCCCCGCCCAGCTTAACCTTCTCAAAATCGGGGAGGGGTTTTCTGCCTTCCGAATAAGCATCTTCCCAGTCCACCTCGCCGGGGCGGAATCGCACACCTTTGATTATTACTCCCTTCGGCTTCATGGTCACCTACCTATGAATATTACCGGATTTGGGGTCCTTCAACCATGCGCCCGGAAGTTTTCTTTATCTCATTGAGTTCAGCACCTTAAAGTAGATGGAGCCGGTCATTGGCTTTTTCTCAAGCTTTTCTGGGGTTTCTGGTTTGGCCGGTTCGGACTTTTCTTCCTTTTTTACCGGCTTCTGGGCAAACCGGCACCAGTCGTCGGCGTCCACCTCAATGGTGCCGTCCGGGAGCTTTTTTTCTTGTAGCTCCGGGTCTACCATGACCACGGGATGCTTACAGGAGTCTACTTCTACCCCCTCGGCATTCTTGGAGTGGGGTGTCCTGTGGCGGCAGTCCATGCAGGTCGCTGGGCCGTCATGCCAGAAACCTGAAAGCTTTGACCCTGCCATGTCATATTCTGTCCCTTTTATTTTCTCCAAAAGTCCCTCTGTCTTGTTCAAACTACCCATTTTATTCTCCTTGTGTGTAGATTTCCATTCACGGAGCCAAACATCATCCTTGGTCCAGCTTGTCACTGTCCCCCGTATAGGCAGATAATTCTTCAACTGACGCTTGATGATATCTTCGGGGTCGATTATGTTCGACCGATAAGTCATAGCAAAACGATTCTCCTCATCCAAAACCTGTACCGTCCACATAGCATGAGGTTCACCCCGACGTAACTTCTTAGGGTTTAAGGGTAAAATGTATATCTCAACTCCTTGCTCCTCGAATGCAACTTCCCCAGTATCAAACTTTTTAAGTGTTGCTGTCTTTTTCCTGTCCTCATCCCCTTCTTGATGCTCCTCCACTTTAGTGCGGAGAGAACCAAGGTCTGTCTCAAACACGTCCCCCAGCCTTTCTTCTTCCCATCCTTTAGGGTAGTGGACAAGATACGCCTGCTGAGCATGTTCTAATGTATCAAATCCCAGCATCACTTTAAATTCATCCGGGGTCTCCCCATTAGCCTTCAATTGTTCTACTATATAAACTTTATCAGAGTGAGGGTAGGGGCCTATATAGCAGTCCAATCCTTCATCATCTTTACCATTTACACCGATAAAATGCCCATAATCGAAGTGCATTTTCCTTCGCCACGTCTTGCCGTCTTCATCAGTACCGACACGCTCCAACCCCGCTGGCCACTCAATCAGAATGGGCATACCCCGAAATTCGGTAGTATGCATCTGCGAAAGCTTGGCTTGAATTAATTTCTTTTCAGATTCCATGAGCAACTTGCGGTAAACGGGTATTAAATGATTACCGAACTCCTTATTAGAGGATTCCCAATGAAGGAACTCATAGACATATTTATAGAACGATATCCGATGGTTGACCGAGACGCCTTTTGGGCATACTTAGACCACATCCAAAAGTCAAAACTACCAGAAAGAGAAAAAGGAAACTGGCACCACATCCTCCCTAAATCTATGTTCCCGGAATACAAGAGTAGAGTCGGTCATCCGTGGAATTCAGTTAAAATAAGCCCATTTGACCACTTCAAGGCTCACTACCTTTTATTCAGGGCCGTCAAATGCCAAGCTACCGCCTATGCATGGAAAATGATGAGCAAAATGGGAAAGATTAAAATAGAAGACGAATATCTTCAAGAGTACGAAAGGGCGGTTAGTGTGGTTAAGGACCAGTGCGGTAAAACAATGAGAGGAAAGGTTGCCGCAAAGGATAAAAATGGGGATATATACCATGTAGAAACAAATGACCCCCGCCTTAAAGACGGTAGCCTAACGCACTTTGCGAGATACACGGTCAATGTTAAAGACTCTCTCGGAAACCGCTTCAAAGTAAGAAAAGATGACCCTCGATATTTGTCCGGGGAGTTAGTGCATGTACGAAAGGGCAGAATAACAACGAAGGACAAGGCTGGGATTGTGATTGATACCACCTGTGATGACCCACGGCTGATAACCGGGGAACTCACCCATGTAAACAAAGGATATGTTCTAACAATAGATAAAGATGGTGTCTACAAACGAGTAAGAGTGACAGACCCGGCGTACCAAAATGGGGACTTGATTCATGCCCGTACCGGATATTCGCCAGATGGTAGCCCGGTATCGCCAAACATAAAATCCCGCCTTTGTCCCCAATGTAAAAAAAGACTAATCTATAAGAATAAGTACCACTGTAAAATAGCTGATAAGACTAACGGGCTGTGTGGTAGTTGTGCGGCAAAGAATAGATGTGCCCCCTTATATACTAAAACGGAACGCCACTGCCCGGTTTGTGGTGTTTCTTTGCACTATAAATATGCTTGGTTATGCAAACAAATGGAGGAGCGGGGGAGCGTTTGCAGAAAATGTTCTTCTATGGCAAGGGCTAAACGCTTACGATGGCCCCAGACTAGATGGGACCACCAAATTAGTGGTATTATAAATCAAAAAGAAGAACAATAAGAATCGGGAAATTGTAGTATTAGACATCATGCGCAGAGAATGCTCCATCAAGGGGATGTAACGGCGAGTGCATGGAATGTACCCAAAACGCCAACTATCACCCCCATCAGTAGTGATAACGCCAACAAACACCGCCACAGGAGGATTATGAGTGCAGAGAAGCCTACGAGGGAAGATTTTATTCTGGAGGCGCAGAGGCTATCCAACAATGGAAGCCAGCCAGTTAGTCGTGATTTCTTTCGTAACAACAGCCCACTTAAGGACCGATGGGCTGCGTATTTCCCCACCTTCGAGGCCCTTCTTGATGCAGCCAACATAAAGCACGCCCGCAAGGTTGCCCAACCCGCCGTCAAAGCCGCCAAAGTTGCTCCACCCCCGGAAGAGCCGAGGGAAGTATATCTGCGCCGGGACAACAGCCGTCTCAGAAACGAAGTCAGGAAAGCACATGAGGAGCAGGGCTACTGGCAAGAGATGACCGACGCCATTGTGGACGCCATCACTGGCTTGGACCCGTTACCGCCCGTGGAGTTTGAATCACCCATGGGTGCGGGCAGCGACATGGCTGCGTGCATCAAACTCTCCGACTGGCATATTGGGGAAATCATCAAGCCCGAGGAGACCGAGGGATTCGGTATTTACAACTGGGATATAGCACAGGAACGTATGAAGTACATTGCGCAGAAGTTCCTCGGCTGGGTGGATACACACCGAACTACCTTCAACATCCCCAACCTGTATGTCTTCGGAGAAGGTGACTGGGTATCCGGCGACATCCACGAAGAACTCCGCCGCACGAATGAGTTCCCCCTCCCCGTACAGGCAACGCAAGCGGGCAAACTGCTTGCACAGACCGTCTCCACTTTCGCTCCCCATTTCGACAAGATAACCCTTGTGGAGATTGGGGCGGACAACCACGGACGGCTGTTACAGAAGCCGCAATCCAAGCAGAAGTCCAGCAACTCCATGAGCCACGTGGTGTACGAAATCGCCAATGCCTATCTCCAGAATCACGAGAACATTGACATCGTCACTACCGAGGGCATGAAGCATGTGGTCGATATGGTGGGTGTGAAGTTCCTCATCGAACACGGCGACACCGTAAAGGCATGGATGGGCATTCCCTTCTATGGCCTCGAACGTGAGCGGGGCCGGGAAGCCATCAAGCGGATGCAGGCAATGCTGGATGCTTGGCGGCAGGAAATGGAAGACATGGCGAAGCTCGGCTTCGACTATATCTCCTGTGGTCACTGGCATGTCCCCGGTATTGTATCCGGCAACATTCTCATCAACGGAAGTCTCAGCGGCACATCGGAATTTGACCACGGCTGTGGACGGCACGCCCGCCCATCGCAGGTCAGCTTCCTTGTTCACCCGGAACACAAGCTGTTCGATTGGGTCGCTTGGACGCCGCCCATGTAATTATGTTTTTCAAAAAGGCTCAAGTGGACATTCATCCATCTAGTTATGGGTTACATATACCCGCTTAGGTGAAGAGGGATAATACCAGTTCTCCTCTTCACCTAAGCGGGAGTAAATGTATAGGGGTGGTGTTCTCTCATTGCCTTTATGAGTTGTCCAATTTCTACCCACTGTTCATATGTAAACCGGTTTGATTTTCCGCAATTGCATTTAGGGCAGCACGGAACCAAGTTATCTTTTCGATATCCAATTGAAGAGTCTTTCCTATCAAGGTTTGTCCTATTGTTCGCCCCACATCCCTTATGGGATAAAGCATTCCAAATTAGGGGTTCATCACAATAGTGGCATGTTTTAGATTCGGTTATAGTAACAAGTTCCTCATAAGTTAATCCCTCCCATTTTTTACTTCTACGAATTTGCGCTATCATCCACTCAAGGGGCCGTTTCTGACGACCTAAAGATTGAAGATGCCGCCCGCAAAGGTAACAACCGCTGTTCCTGTCTTTCCTTATACGAATCCAAGACTTCACTCCATGAATGCGGCATCGTGCGTGCCAAAGATATGCCTTACCTCGTTGCTGTTGGATAGTTTTAGGAGGTTCATCCAAAATTTCCCAAGGACACTCTGGGGGTAACGGCTGAATCCTCATATCAATAAGCTGCCTTTGAGACATCCGCTTACCCCAGCATCGTCTACAACCTAGTGTTCTACCAGAACGTAAATTCAACCCCACAATCCAGCGTTTAACCCCACACCCAGAACACTGACAATACCACTTATACGGCTTACCCCTCTTCCCTCCACCTTGAGGTGAATCACTTAAAACAATCCATATACAATCTTGGGGCAATAACTCTGGTCTATTTCTCATATCTATAAATTTGTGCATTCGTTGTATATTCCTCCCATTACTAATATATTCCATATTTGATTTTCTTAATCAAATGGCTAAAGAAAGAGGAATGTCACATAGTTGGGAAGATTTTCCAAAACGTAAAGATGAATTAGGGTTTAACCTTTGCCGCTTCTGCGGCAAAGCTCTAACCGGTCGCCGGACCTCATGGTGCAGCAAACAATGCACCATCGAAGTCCTCCTCCTCTGCGACTGGTCATTCATCCGCAACAAAGTAAAGCGCCGGGACAAGTACCGCTGTGTCCTCTGTCATCGCAATAAGCATGAGGCGGGTTCGCTGGAAGTTGACCATATCGTGGAGTTGCAAGACGGTGGGCAGACAGTGATGGAGAACTTACGAACAATGTGTTTAGAGTCTCATAAAGTTAAGACCAAACTCATGAAAACGGCAAGGTTTGAAAGACGGGTGGTTCTTTCACAAAAGGAATTATCCACCCTTCCATGCATTTCAAAAAAATGGGCAGGGCTTCCGGTCTTAAGCATTTGAAAAACCCAATCATACCACCCCTCAAACGATTACACTTATTACATGAAATAACTAGATTTTCTGGACTATTATCCTCTTTAATTTCATTTAAGTGGTCACCCACAATATCCTTCCATTCAAGAGTATTTCCACACCAAAAACAGGGGTGAACGCCGGGACCATACCTATCGTATAAAACTTTTCTGTGTTCTAAAACGTATCCCGCACTAATCGCTAAAGGATGCTGAGGGAGGATTAGTCTTACATACCCATCTTTCTTGACGGCACGAAACTTAACTCCTTGTCTAACCACACTGCCCGTTCTTCTTTGTTGATAATAACAAGCCTCACATAGACCGTAGGTGGGGCGGTCAACCAGCTTACCACAATTTGGTGTATTACAAACTAACGCTCTTTTAATTTTTCTTCTGGATTTTAAGGTAGACTTTTCATACTCGGTTCTACACTTAACAGAGCAATATTTGCGGTCTGTACCCCTACCAACTTGGTAAGAAAACTCTCTTCCACAAATACAGGTACGAAATCTCTCCGTTAGTTTATCCATATAAAGGGGAGCGAAAGTTGTTGTTTTTATGACAATGAGTTCTTATTGTGGCAAAACCAGAGAAGAATACCACCAATAGAGATTACGCCAAAAGCGAAATATGCGACAACTCCCCAATCAATGTGCATCCCCTTTTTCCTTCTTGATGCGCTTCATTACCTTCCGGCTGAGGGCATTCAGCCACTTGCAGTCGGCGCACGGGCGAGAGCACTTCCCTTCTCGAACCATGTTCTTTTTGAGCCGATAGTTTCCGTAATGTTTGAACGTCAAATTGGCAAGCTCGATAAGAGCTTCATCGAAAGTGGGACCGCCGCAGTCAAGCTCCACGTCATGGAAGGGCATCAGGGCGGTACTGGTATCCCACTCCGACATGTAACCCCACTCCAAGTGACCCAGTTCCAGCCAGCACTCAGGGTTGACATTCTTGGTTCTGTCATCGTTGACTTCACCCTTGTCGTCCACGAGCGTGTAGAAGATGCTAAGGTTTTCCTCAATAGCACGATGGAACTCGTGCCGCCATTCCCGCCAGTGCTGACCACCCCTGTCTTTGGTAACGATGAATCCCTTCCGCTTGGACCGGGCGGCATCCACAGGAGACTCCGGGGTTCTCACCCGACAGTTAAGTTTAGGATGGTAGTAGAGAAACCACCAAGCCCCAAAACCATCTGTTATCTTACGTTTTTCTTGCAATTTTCCCCGTGCCATTTATAATAGAACCTCTCTACTACGGTTTTACCGCAGTGGGGACATTGAAACCGAGTAACCGTACTCCAATAATTTTGTTGAGCGACTTTACTGTGTTTTTTACTTTCCTCGTTTCTTTTTTCACCCCGTAACCGAAACTTCCACGCTTCTCTTAAATGTTCTCGATGAGTCTCTGATTTCGTTTTTCCTTTAAGTCCTAGACTGATTTTCTTTTTAACTTCAGTGGTCATGCTAGCTTTCTTGGCTTTAGACATCATAGTGCGATATATTTCACTTGCTGACCGAATAACCGCAGACCTTTTCATTTTAATTAAAGTACTTTTTGAAAATTTCCTTCCTTTTAATGTCGCCGAAATTTTAGCTCGTGTAACGGCGGACTGGTTTTTAGAGATTATTGACCGAACTTTTCTTTGTTTTTCATTTAGAGTGTATCCGGCGGTGCCTTCTCCACCATCTGTGTGATTATGGAGAATTCCGGTACCCAAATCTTTTCTACCGTATTTAGCCACCAAGCTTTTTTCCAAATTAAAGGCAGTTGGTTCATCAAGATTATCTTTAACTATTTGAATTCGTGTTAAATCACGAGGGTGAAACCTCCGACTGGCGTTAAACGCCCGTTTGCCATGGCCCTTACCAACATAATAAGGGGTACCATCCTTTCGTAGAAATACGTACACATAAAAATTATTTAACATTCATAACTCCCCACATAGGGAAATCATATTGGTTCTTTTATAAACACCCATTTAATTATCGGACCTATGAAGCAAAGAAAATATTACGTTTTGGCTTATTTATAATACTGAGTTTTATGGGAAATTTAGTACTCTTCTTCCGGCTCTTCTTCGAGGGGATTTTGCATTTGCTCCATGAACTGCCCCATTTGTTCAAGCATCTTTATCTTACGAGGGTCTTCCCTCCCGTCGCCGATGTAGGAGAACAGGCCCGTGGAAGGAACCGGAGTCAGCTTAAACCCGATAGCCCGCAGAGCCAGCCCGTACATCTTGGTCTTGACGGCGCTATGGGAAGCAACCACCAGCATGTGGTATTGGGCGAGCCAGCGGGTGATGGATTCCTTGAACGCCTTGCGGTCGAAGCTACCCCAGACCTTGGGGACGATGTGTTCCAACTGCTCTTCGCTGGTGAAGTCCTGTCCCCGGCGCTGGAGACCAATCTGATGAAATCCAAAGCGGGAGTCTACGGTGAGAAAGAGTTCGTAGTCCCCCACCTGTACCTCATCCAAGACACGGTCCCCCGTTACCTTAAAGCGCTTCTGCGCTTCGGGAGTCAAGGGCATCGCCTGCTTGGGGCGGAGCAACGGATTCATGGGGCCTCAATAGAGGCTTTCATAGCTACCTTGGTGGAGTTAGAGCAACCTCAACCGAAGTCATGGTGCTCCTGAACTCTTTCCGTATCAACGTCTTAAGGGCCTCTCTTTGAGTCCTGTCGGAAGAAGAAGCGTCAAGGATAGTCAGCACCCTGCCTTCCAATGACCGGAAGTAACCGAGGTTTGCACTCTTGTCCAAACCGGAAACACGGGAAGGCACAATATCAACGGCTAGATGCGGGAATCGTTTGAATTCCGAAACCTCCACCTCGGTTTTGATGGCCTCTGCCTTGGCGTCTGCATTTGCCACGGCGCAATGCATCTTCTCTTCATCCGCTTCCATCAGGTTTTCGAGTGCCTGCACGGGGCGGCTGACCTTCTCCGGGGGTGGGGGTGTTTCCACCAGTGGTTCCCCATCCTTCCCCTCATGAAAAAGGGAAGCAACCAAGGTCTCTGCCGTCTTGGGGGTGAGCTTGGGAACGTCGGCACCATAATCAAAGAAATCGGCGGCACCGGCTTCGGTAAGCTCCTTCTCCAATCTTTCTATTTCGGCTCTGAGTTTGGTGGTTTTGGCTTTGACGGTCTCCGTTTGAATTCCCTCGGGAGACACACGGGTCTTACGAATCTTTCTTTTTGCGGACATATATCCCCCACTGTACTGCACTGAATTTGACTACACTAGGGGCATAATAGCCCCACAATAGAGGGTGTGATAGTTGTGGTTTTGATTATGCTAAGGCGTGAAACACGCCTCGGTCACCACTCCAGTTAGCGGGTTTGTATTTAATGCTGACCATGTGGGCATCATTGAAACCAGCGAACTTTAGCCAAGATTCAACGCATGGGGGATTTGGTCCCCAAAGGCATGTGGGGTCACCGTAAGGCTTGTTTTTATCATAGAAACTGCATATGGGTTCTTCCTTGAAAATCCAATCCAAATGGGTTTCCAAGATGAGCTTTCCCTTGCAGACAGAGTGAAGCTTCTGGAGGGCAAGAAGGGGGTTTTGAAAGTGGTGGAGCGCCCCGAGGCAAAGAACGAAGTCATACTTCCCAAGAAGGTCCGGGTCCAAGTCATGAACATCAAGTTTTATCCCCACCACCTTGGAATTTAACACTCGTGTGGCGAGGTCAAATCCCCGGCGTCCGGTGTCAAAGCACCACGTATCCACGGCAGTCACCGCAGAGGCCCCCCGGCGCTCGCACAAGAAGCTCCACCAGCCATCCCACGCACCTACATCCAGTACGCTCTTGCCGGTTAAGTCCTCGGGGAGATGCAAACGACGAAGCTTCTCCTCGCTGTCGGTGGTGCCGGGGGTGATGACCCCGTCGCCAAGGTCAATCCTGTGCCACCACTTAATTGCATCAATTTCGGCCTTAAGTTTTAGATTCATGTAAACCCATCTTTTTTATATAATGGCTTGCTGTAATCAAATAGTCAATGAATTCCATATAAGACATATTACTTTTACAACGATTACATATTTTGCAACAAGTCACCGTATTTCCCTCTGTATAACCGCAATCATTATTCATGCGGTCCAGACCGTTGTATATAAAAGCCCCATTGTTAGCTTTAGTTTTTGCACATCCAACAGGGGGTCTACCACAGTAATGACAAGGCTGACAAACAAGAGTATCGAATTGGGCATCGCTTAATGCCCACTCGTATCCACGTTTTTTTGCTTGGTTTTTATAGATTGAGAGAACCCGGTTTCTCATACTTTGACCGGCAGGGAGTTTATTCCCGGATGCTTTGCCTAATCTACACTTTCTTGCATTTTCTCTTTGAAGACACCCACAACTCTTTACAGCACCACTAATCAGGTGTCTTCCTAAAGTGGGTTTTTCTACACCACAATCACAACGAGCCAACCACTTTATTTTTTGGTACTTATCCCTGCCAAACAATTTAAGGATGGTTAATCTACCAAAACGCATTCCCGTCAAATCTTTGAACATCATTTGATGTACATCCCCAAATAAGCAAATGATAATCCATATTATGACCAGAGGTCTTTGACTAACTGAATAAGCTGGCTTACCCAACCGGGTTCTTCCACTTCCGGGACAGGCTCGGGAGCCGGGATGACCGGCTCCTCTGGTTCCTCATCGTAGAGATAGTTCTTCCACAGACGAAGACCTTTGTGGTTGTGCTCGTTGAGAGCTTCCTTACCATCAAGCCACGCCCGTGGGTCGTCCAGAAGGTGAAGGCCCACGTTGGCGATGTTCTCCGGGCTATCGGGGTTTGCCTTCCACTGCTTGGGTGCCCATCGCACAGCGTCAGAGACCACGGTAGGAACTCCCATGACCACACCATCCGCCGTCACGATATTGAACGACTCGGTGAATGACGGCTGAAACAGGAGGTCCATGGTTCTCACGAGTTCGGAGAACTTTTCCCACGGCATCCACCTGTGCTTGACTACATCAAATCCGGGGATAGCCTGAGACATCTGTTCAATCGTGTTAACAATGGCCTTGCCCTCAGACTCCCCTCCCTGATTGATATGGAAAGAGACGGGCACCTGCAAGCGGTTCTGAATGAGAAGACCGGCAGCAACCGCCGAGGGGATGTTCTTCTCCGGGCGGAGTGCGCCGAATGCACCAAGACGTAGAGGTTGAGATGAGAACCGTACCTTGCCCTCGTGATGGCCCCGACTGGAATACAAGTCAGGCAGCAGGAAGGTATTGACCCCATAGGCTTCACTGAACCACTGGGTGAATGAACGAGAGTTCCCGGATACCGAAAGGTTGGGAAGGTCGTTCATCAAGTCGGCGTACTGGCGGAAGTTTCCTATTCCCCGGTAATCGCCATATAAAGCCGCCACGTTACAATGCGACTTTACGGTGAACTCCATGTCGGGGAAGTAGTTGACCAGTGCCTTCAAATCCAGCGGCGTAATCCACGGTGCCATGATGACACAGTGGGTCAATGGACCCTTGCCTTCTTTCGCTCGCTTGCCATTGTGAAAGAGAATGGACTGGAGAAGCTCAACGTTATCTTTAACGCCGATAACGTAAGTCCTGATTCCATGTTGGTTAAGTTCTTCCGCTGTCTTCTTTGCTGCTACGGCGAGACCCACCGAACTGTACCCTGTCCAAAAGGCAAAGTCCTTGTAGCATAGGGCAACTGCCACTTTTTTCCTGCACCCCTCACTCATTGTTTCCTCCCCGAAATTTTTGCTTTCACTATGAGGATGATAGTCGAACTTCCCTACGCAGTTGCGTCGGCGGAGGGGGTGGACTCCTCCACAGCGGGACCCGTAGGACCGGTCACAGCATCCGGGAAGGCGGTACCTTGAGGCACGACATCAGCCGGATTTTCATCGGCGGTGAACGTAGAAGGCCCCGCAGGCCCGCTAGGAGGCGCTCCCGGCGCAGGGGCGGGCGGTGGGGCGGGCTGAGCCTGCATCTTGGCGAGTTCGGCCTCTGTAATGGCATCGTAGGAGAAAACGTAGGACTCGGCTTTCTCAGCGTCGGTGATTCCTTCCGGCAGTTCCCACTTGATGTTGATTGCCATGCCCTTGAACTGTTCAAGTTCCACCTTGCTGAGTTCCACCCTGCCCCCGGCGTGCTTGAGGAGTGTGGCGGCAAGAGCGGATAGCCTCTTGGCGGAGCCTTGTGCTCCCTGATAGGCGGTCGCCAGTTTGCCAACGATTTCATCCGGGTTGTTGTAAATCTTCTGGAGTTCTTCTTCGAGTTGTCTGCAGTACTTTTGCAGGGAACTGAGGAACTGCTTTTTGACGGTGGACTTTTTCAATACAAAGGGCTTGGGCTGTAAGGATGATTTACTCACACTTCCTCCTGTTGGGATTTTTCTGTAAAGAAATCGAGACTACATCAGTTCTTTGGCCTTCATGAACCGGACGGCTTCGATTGCCTTCTTCACCATGATTTCGTAATCCTCGGGGCCGCAGTCGAACAGAGCGGAACCCCAAAGCTCGGCGAAAGCCGCCTCGGCGGTCCGATACTTGTAATTGGGGTTGGGGGTAACCAGCCGGGTCTGAGGATTGGTGATGAACTTGTCCTCGGTATTGACCGGTTTCCCGTCCGAGGGTGCACCCACTCCTTCGATTCTGGCATCAAACATGGGGTCCCAGTAAATCTCAATGTCGGGGGATTCCAAGCTCACGTAGATGCCGGGAGCGGTCTTCTTGTAGCTCGCCCCAGCCGCCTTGAAGTACCGACCAACCGCAATGCTATCAAATTTGCTCATACAACCTCCACTGTATAAATACCAAAAAATAACGGAAATAATCGGTCACATTGAGGTATACTGTAAGTGGAGGGAAAACATGATGCAGGGAATGATTACGGACCCCGAGGCTGCCCTAAAGTTCATGCTCAGTGGGAAGGTTGGTGAAAAAGAATATATCCCCACAGTTACTTTCAGAAGCCAAAAGACCGGCAACCATTTCACCTACAAAATCAAACCTTTGTCCAAGAAGGAAGGGATGCCTCCGGCATATTTCGTCAGTGTCTTGAGCGGACCCGACAACGAGAACGACTACACTTATGTCGGCATGATTTTTGACCGCCCAACCGAGGTCACCTTCAACCTCACTAAGGGTTCCAAGTTTAACTACAACAGCCCGTGCGTTATAGCAATAAGCTGGGTAATAGAGTACCTTGCCTGCGAGCAAGAACCTCCCATGACGGAGATATACCACGAAGGAAGGTGCGGAGTTTGTGGGAGAACACTTACGACCCCGGAGTCATGCTTAACCGGCATTGGCCCTATTTGTGCTGCAAAAATGTAAGGAATCGGTCTCTAATGCGCAAAACTTGCCTAACAAAACTATAAGTGAAGGAAACATATGGCACGACTCGTCCATTCATGGCAAGACCTATGCGCTTGCGGAAATCCTAAGAACCGCTACGCAGTAGAATGCCAGCAATGCCACTTGAAAAACCGCAGGGATACTTGCGTATGCGGTAAACCTAAATATAAAACTAAACCCTTGTGTCGGGACTGTAACCACAAACGAGACTTCTGCCCCTGTGGTCTTACAAAGGACAAGAGGGCACTGAGATGCACGGTGTGCAAGGGCAAAGAGCCATTAGAAAAAAGGTGCAACAGGTGTGGAAATCCTTTCCCAATTGAGGCATATAGTCTCAGACCTGATGGCAGGGGCGGACATAAACGACGTAGCCGCTGCAAGAAGTGCGAGTCAGACGAACAAAAGGAACGGCGTTCCAAGTTTCCGAAGAAAGCTAAGGACATAAAACAACGCTCGTTGGAAAGATGCAAGAAAGACCCTGTGCGCTCAGCCAAGGCACAGAAAGCCCAATGGCGGCGGCAATGGAGAAAATTAGGACTCGACCCCAAAGAGGTCTTCAAATGGATAGAAATTCATGGGTGGTTCTGTGCTATCTGCGGGGAAGCAGTGGGTCATCGGACACGGGCAGCGGACCACGACCACATCACAGGAAAATTTCGTGGTATTTTATGCTCAAGATGTAATCCCGGTCTCGGTATGTTCAAAGATAAACCTGAACTACTTAGGAAAGCGGCACAATACTTAGAAGATTCTATAAGGTAGGTATTATGGCAGGAAACACCGGTAAGATGACACGAGGAGCAATCGAGCGCCGGGGGCCAAGGATGTGCCTCAGTTATTTGGTGGGCGGAGAAGGGTATTTCATCTTCCGGGAAGGCCAACTGCCCCTTAAGAATAACTTCTACCGGCTTCGAGTGCTGGCAAGGTCCTACAGCAAGTCCTACCTCATGGGGATTGGGCGGGCGCAAAACATCATGCCCTAATCCTTGGCCTGCGTCAAATTCTTGTTTTCGGTCGGGTCACTATCATCCAACAACTGGTCCAAAGATTGTGCTGGTCCATCCGCAGCAAAAGCTACCCCGGATTCTTCTGCCGCCACACCAGCCAACTCCCGGTCTACCGCCGCCCCGGCTGCGGCAAGCTGCTCCTGATTCCGCTTGATGGTCTTAACGATGGGCGGGCGCTTCGGCCCGGCGAGGGCGGCAACCTTCTGTACGGCCTCACCATCAAAGTTCTCGGTCGGAGCCATGGGTACACCGGCAACAAGCCTCTGAGGCGCTGCTGGAGCCTTCTGCGCCTCCGCAACGGCCTCTTCCAGACGCTCCGCCATCATAAACTCCAACATGGAGCGCTGCGGGTCCTTGGCGTGCTTCTTACAGATGTCATAGACCTTGCTGGCTTCCACCACTTCCTCACCCTCCTTGTTGGGTAAGGGAGCGAATGGCTCCTTGCAAAGCCTGTCTTTGAAGTCGGCAATGACCCCGCAGCCACATGATAGCTTTACGCTAATCCTATGAATACTAAGGCTTTCTACTTTCATCTTAAACTCCCTTCATGAGTGCTTTGAAGCACAGTTCAGAGGCGTCGGTCAGCACCTTCTTGGCGATTTCAAGCTTATCCTCGTAGAGGATGCCGCTGGACATATCGTTGTAGAACTCCAATGAGAGGAGTGGTGCGTGGTCATCTTCCGGGTCACTGGCGATGAACTTCTTCTGATTGATAGTACTGTAAATCTCTAATTTCATAAGTGTTTCCCCAGTTCATAACCGGCTAATAGCGCCCCGGCAATCTCCGCACCCTTTTTGGTGCCCGCCCAAATTTTCTGCCATCTCGTCTTGACGGATACTGCCTTGTACTTCTTCACAGTGTCTTGGCACTGCCCGTTGGCGAGCTTAAGCTTGTCATCATCGGCCCGAAGAGCATTGAAATCCGTAGTCAGGCTGGCGTTGGTCTTGGTCAGACCGTCAATGGTCTGGTTCTTGGTTGTTATCTGTTGGTTAAGGTTGTCCACGTTACTTGCCAGCCGGTCCCGGTCCAGTTTCGTGGCGGTAAACTGCTGCACGATGGTGATGGGGAAGGTGAGCAACTGTTCTTTCGTCGCCGGGTCGGCGGATACGTTAAGTGTGAGCGGCAGCGGGGTGTTCTTGTAAGAATCCTTCAAGTCCCCGAATACTTCCTGTGCCGACTTGCCCGGCTGGAGAACGGCGGTAATGGACTGGTCAACCTTGGTGTTGAGGTCTTTTAGTTGCTGAATGAGGCCAGCTTCCTTGGCGTTGGCGGCGGCAATCTGTGTGGCCCATTGCGCCCGGTCAGCGGCATGTTCCGTCGCCTCCTTCTGATACTGGCTGTCGGCCTGCTTCCACGACTGCTCATACTGAACCATGAGCTTCTCAGAAGCCTCCGCCCGCTGCATGAGTTTGTCATATCCTTTAAGGCCGTAGTACGCTCCTACGCCGCCACAGGTGAGAACAAAAAACAGGATGAGAACGATGACATAGTTGAGCGTGATATGGTGGTTCACCATCTTATTCAAAATTTCCTGCGGCACAGTTACGGTGGGGGCGACCGGGGCCGGGGGCGACAATGGACCCGTATATCCCGTGTTGCCCATATATCCCGTGGTTCCCGTGGGTGCGATATTACTCATGATTCTACTCCTCTTTGCTGCTACCTAAAGGAATTGGTAGTGAGGGGTCCACCTTTGCCATCTGTTTAGCGGAAAACTTATAGGTATCTCCATACTTCTTCACCACTTCCCGGTAGTTTTTGAAGGCTGGATTTTCCTTTTTCACCCAGTGCTTCATGACGTTATCCTTCACTATTGTGTAAATAATGAAGTAGTTCTTAGGGGATTTGACTTCCCCTTTCTTGATGGCCTCCACAATTTTGGCAGCGATGGTGGAGGGAACGTGGATGCCATCCACGAGAATGAGTTTGCGCACAAGGGCTGTGACCGTCTTCTGCCGGGACTTCTTGAGCGGCTCGTGCTGGTCTTTCCGCTTGGCGGTGGGAACGAGGGGAGACTCTCCCAGCTTGGTGTCTTCCCGGATGAGGCTTAAAGCCTCCTTGATATCCTTCGCCCGGCTGGCGGCGGCAAACTTCCTGCGGACAGTGGAGTCCTTGATTTCCCCAATCTCTTTTTCGGTAGTTGCTTCCTTGAGCGCCTCAGCCTCTTCGGCGTCGAACTCAGCATAAAGTTCGGAGAGGGCCTTTTCTCCTTCCTTTTCGTCATCTTCCTTGAGGGTGGAAACAAGGGGACAATAGTAGTAAGTTCGTATGTCTTTGGGAACATAGGAGAGGTTGAGGAGGTTCCGAACAGGGGTCTCCAGCATGATACTCTTGGTCTTCAAGGTTATGCGAATGACCGCCCGCCCGGCTCCAATAGCTGTTACCGTCCCACAGAAATCTCGGGTCTCGCCGTTAAGAACCCGGACAAAGGACCCCACCTCTACCCCGGAGGAGTGTTCCCTGAACTGCTTCTCGGCAGGGGACATAAGCTTCTGAACTTCCGTGTCGGAGACTCTTATTACCTTATTTGGCCGGTTTGAATCTCCCTCAGTGACCAGAGACACCACACCCGTGATGGTCTTTAGCCGCAATAGCCCTTGGAAACTATCACTGCGGACAAAGAGGTACGCCGCCGCCGTGAGGTCAAAAACGTCAAGGTCCCGGTGACCTACCGGTATGAACAATTCCACAGCATCTTCTCGAAAAATCTGAGGTATTTGTTTGCCTATCCGGCGTAGGGTGGGTTCGATGGTCTTCTCGCTGCGAACTTCCAGCATACACCACTCCTTGCCTTTCAGCTTGGAGCAGTCTCTATATGTTAGTAACATGGTCCTCCACAGTATAATACTGATTGTTTAGCGCAAACGTCCTAGCTTATCCCGTTGTCTTCCCTGTGTGCTTTTACTGATTTTGGCACGTATCTCGGGAGAAAGCCGTCTCGCACTCGCTATTTTACTAAGTTTGGCTCTAGTCTCATCTGACACAACCCTCTGTCTGCACTTAGCACGGAATTCTTCCGACCGTTTTCTACCACGATTGGATGCGGATATTTTAGCAGTGCATTCGGGAGCCTGCTTTCTTCCTTTCGCTACTTTACTCATCTTGATTCTTTCCTCAATTGGAACTTCTCTGCCCGTTAATGCATTGCTCAATTTTTGTCTTGTTTCCTGAGACACCTCTCGGTTACACATACATTTCCGTATGCTGTCAATGCGGGACTGTTTAGTCTCTGGATTAGCCCAAGCAGCCTTATTACCTTCTCCAATCTTCTTACGAGTTTCATCTGAAAGGGGTCCGGTTCTTCCCTCCCCACCCCGGCATATATTGTACCCATACTCAGGGTCCTGCGACCGCAGGAACTTGATGAAATCCCGTTCAGTTTGGTCAAGCTCTTCTCGGTCAGTGATGTCGGCCCGGAGGGCGTGTATGGACCAAGAAGAGGGGTCTGAGTGTGCTCGCATAGACTGATAAAGGCGAGATTGGTTTGAGATACCTCTTTGGGCGTGGTGAAACTTCTGCTGAAGATATTTCTTTAGATTGTTCCCCTTATGCTGACCGACATAGTACTTACCGGTCTCGTGGTTAACAATGAGATAAATGAACATAACTTCTTCCCGATTAAGGATTAGGAAGTTGTTTTTTACAAAACTTCACCTTTCAGGATGGCTTGGCTGGAAGAGAAATTCTTGCTTGGAGCATTGGTCGGCGGCTTGACTGATTTGAGGATTCTCGCCGCCGCCATAAGCTCGTACACAAAAAGGGGGAGGGCATCAGCGGGAATGAACGGGGTCGCTAACCATTTGAGAAATATAGCGGAAGTCTCCTTAATGTTGGGGAGCGTCTCAGCAATACGAGCAAGCTCCGAGGCTGGCTCCGACCATGGGGACTTGGCATAAAGGGAAAAGGTAGTTTCAATGACCTTGGTTGGAAGCGCTACCCGTGCGCCATCGTCGGCAAGCTTGACGGCAGCGGCTTGGTCCCCATGGCTTATAGCCAGCAGGATGCTGTAGCATACGCTTTCTAGGGGATTATCCAGAACCTTGTCAACGTTCTCCCTGTTCACCTTGCCCAGTGCGGCGGCGAATCCCAGCCAACGGACCGCCTCCCTTATGATGCCTTTGGAGTGTTTGGCGATGTCCTTGATAGCATCAAGTTCATAGTCAATGCCGTTACGGGAGGCTATGCTCGCCATCAGGCCGGTAATCACGTCGTCTGTGGCACGATAGAAAGTCAGCGGCAAACAGCGGGACTGGATGGTCTTGGGGATGCGGTTGTCATCGGTGGTAACGAACATGAAGATACTGTCAGTGTCGGGGCGCTCCAGTGGCTTGAGGAAAACATCCCAAGCTTCCGAAGAAAGCCGATGGGCTTCATCAATCACAGCGACCCGGCGCTTCCCAGTGATGGGCGGCTGCGCCATGCAGTCCATTAAATTGCGGGCATCTTGCACGCCGGGGTGTTCAGCAGCATCCGTTTCAAAGAAGTCGGCGTCATGCTCAATTGTCTCTTGGTCGATGAAGCGACAGGAGGGGCACGTTCCACAACCCAGTGGGTCACTCCCGGCGCACATGAGCGCACGGGAAAGAAGGTAGGCCACAGAGGTTTTCCCAAGGCCCCATGGACCTTTGAGGATGAAACCACGAGGAAGAAACTTTCCCGTAGTCAGGAGACTCTTGAGTAAGGATACGACTCTGTCTTGTCCCACGACTTCGCTCCAAGCCGTGGGACGAAAGGAGATTAGATTCATAGCGTTACGTTACCTCTCCTATGCTTGTTTGGGAATAGAGGCAACGTGAGCCGCCTGCCTTTGCAGGACGGTGCTGAGCTTCTGGAATCCCTCCACGGCGATGTCAGTCATCTCGTCTTGATATTGACCGAGGTCCCGGACATCAACCCATAGAGCATCGGAGTTACCGGAAATCCTGCCCATGCGCTTGGCGAACACGAACACCACCAGCCGATGGACCTGTTGGTCCTGTCGAATTTCCTCGCACACAAACAGGGCGTGCTGAGGGTCAATGTCCACCCCGGACCACTCGATAGCAAGACGACGGGACGTTTCAAAGAACGACTCGAAGGACATGATTTGACCGATGGGAACGGTTATCCGGTCTTTGTCGATGCCTTCCTTGGCTTTGCCGAGAAGCACCAACCCGTGTTCATCCATGACGATTACAGCTACCTCTGCCTGTGGCAGGGAGATATATGTCTCCCCCTCATCAAAGTCTTTTTCGACTGCCATGACTGGCCTCCTTTGTATAATACTGCGTTATCTTGACGCCCGAGGGCAAGCCTTCGGGTGTTTCTTACACGCTGCGAGAATTTCCTCCACGAAGGGAACAAAGTGAACGTACAATCCCCATCCGTTGGAAGCATTGAATTTCTCAAACCGGGCAGGGCCAGCCTTCATCTCAGCTATCGCCTTAGTGAGCGGCTCAATAAGCCCCTCTGCCTTGGTGATACCAATCTCCTCGGGTCGCCAGAGGTGCTTATAAATACCCGCTTCCACTGCCATCCTGCCAAGATTGTGAGTGATATTGCTATCATACACAACCTCCCTTTCATCCAACTCAGGGAGAGTAGACCCGCACTCCGGGCAGTTCCGCAGCCGGTTTATCGGGTACTCAAGATAGAAATCAAGACTCATCCTTAATCTCCTCGCTGGAATCCGCTTCGGTGCCAATCACCGCCAGTCCATAATTTCCCGCACCGTCTAATGCCAAGGCGTTGATAATGCTGTCAACGATGGTGAGCGTGGCATCATGCATATCGGTTAGCCAGATAGCCCAGAAATCCTTGATTTGCAACCCGCCCTGCGCCTTGATGGCGAGCTTGACATGCTTCCTGAATTCTGGCATGTCGAACCCCCGGAGCAATGCCGCCCCGGCGTCGAAGTTGTTGACATTGGGGTTGATATCTACGCTCAAGATAGGCTTGTTGACAATCTTCTCCCCGCCACCCTTGACCTTCTTGGCAACCGGCTGCACGAGGGTAAGATTCGCCCCGGCAAGCTCGGGGTCATTGGTCATCTCCATCAGAGTGAACGCCACGGAAGGACTTGTTACCCCCACAGGGTCGCTGACCTTATGGATGCGCACCTGTGACGGGCATCCGAGGCAGGCGACAAACTCATTCTCCAAGGGTGTGAAAGCGAAGAAAGCGGAAACAATCTTTTCCATCTCTTTGTCTTCCAGCTTCTCTACTTCATCCGGGCGGAATTTGGCAAGCTCGTCCGCACGGGATTTCATCTCCGCTGAATAGCGAGTCCCGTTGTAGATTTTGTTCAAAAAGAAAGACGGCCATTCCGCCCCCCCGAACGACCAGCAGAGGGAGAACGTCTTTACACCTAAATCCTCAAGGATGTTCCGTAGAGCAAGGATAACATCTTTGGAAGTATTCTCAATAAACGCCTGCCCATGTGGGAAATCCAAGAGTACGGGAAATTGTTGTCGAGAAGTAACAATAGAAGAATTGACCTGTTCTTCAATAACCTCCTTTTCCTTTTTAGCGAGGAACTTAAAGGGTCTTCCCATATTTCGGTAAGAGAGTGCCTCCTTTTTTGACATCGGGTCTTGAAGGTCTTTACCCCCGTTTACTATTAGCCAAAACCCATAACATCCATTACTCAATGAGAAGTCTAAGGCGGGGGGAACTTCCTTTTCCTCATCAAGGCGGGGGCTAAAGAAGGGATTTATGCCTATGCTTTCAGTTTCGGTTCCCTTAGTTTCAGCCAAAACCGTAGCTTGTAGAAACTCCTGAATATTACCACCATTAAGGTTGTTTTGAAAAACTGTAGAATCTGATTCTATGCCGAAGATAGCCCAGTTAGAATGTCCAAACATTTTTCCTCCTCATATTTCTTAAGGTATTCAGCCAATCCTAAAATTCTTTCCTTGTTCTCGTGTAAAAACCCCAAAGCAGCATTGCATCCATTACAGAGGATTCCTCTCACTTTCAAAGTAGTGTGATTATGGTCTATTGACCAATCCCACCCCCTCCGCCCCGGTGAAGTAGAACCACACCCTAAGTTAGCACATTTTCTTCCCTGTAATTCAAACATTTCCTTTACTTTTTCTGGAGTTAACTTATATTGCCTTTTTAAAACGGAACGTCGGCGTATAAGCTTGTCTTTTTCTGTGTTATTTTTTCTCCACCGACGAGTTTTAGCTGCAACCTTTTCAGGATTAGCAAGCCTCCACTTTTCAACAATATTTCGGCGACATATCTTACACCGCCTTCTCTTTCCTCCCGTTAAATTGTCTTCGGTTAACGGATGACCATATTTGCAGGTTAACCGAGAATTTATATACTTTTTACCTTTTCTACAGTTAGCATATTGGGCTAACCGCTGTTTTTGTTCTGCTGTTCTCTCATAAACCCCTGTAGGCATAATCAACCCCCTCTCTTTCTGATATAGGGGCTGATAGTCATTTTAATGAAAATAACCAACCCAATCACTAAAGGCTATTTGACATTGGGGGCCTCCATTTCGCACTCTCCCGGACCGGGCTGTTGCGGACGGGGTGGTAACGTGGCATAGGGATAATGGTCATGACCATCCCTGCCCGTTTTGGGGTTAAAGTCCCGGTGGATGTCTTTGCGCTTCCACCACCATGGAGCATCCTTGGCTATGCCGATATGCCATCTGCCGGTGTTATCCTCCACGCACGTACCAGGGGTGGGAATGTTGCCTTCTCGATGGTCTTGCATCTTTACCAACCCATCCTCCAAGTACACATCAAAGCGGAGACCGCAGATACAGCAATCGAAATCCCTAGTCTCCCTTTGGAAATAGAGACTCTGGAACTGGTGACATTAAGGGCACTCAATTAGTCCAAAGTCTCCGTCCCGATTAACCACGTACACTGTGCGAGACCACTGGACTTTGTTGCCGGAATAGAGTCCTTCACCGATGAGGATTTCCGGGCTGAATCCAAGACCAATAGACAGGTCAGAGTTGGTGTGCTGCCATTCTCCATCCAGAGATAGCAACCTACCAT
>Ga0187874_10000059_pt1 | contig 140845 bp, 140 predicted proteins | sample June2016WEW_16_1_3_FD_132993 | JGI IMG/M metagenome (GOLD analysis project Ga0187874, IMG submission 132993) | Peatland microbial communities from SPRUCE experiment site at the Marcell Experimental Forest, Minnesota, USA - June2016WEW_16_150 | ecosystem: Environmental > Terrestrial > Soil >... | reverse complement strand
CTAGGACGCGCGAATAGGTGATTGCCGCGTTCAGGCCAACCAAGAAAAATGGAGGAAAAGATCGAAGAAAAGGATAAACTCCTGGGCAGGATAATTAGCGCGGCCTGAACGCCACGCAGAAGACCCACCTAAGAATCACATGCTGGATTAGACTTTTCATAGGTGTGGTACTACTGGTGCGGGCAAAGCAATTTGAACTCTTGATTGGCATGTGCTTCTTGTGTGACAACGTGAAAGATGTTGGCGCTGAGGCCCCTAGAACTTCCACTTCTGTTTGTATGCTCGGTAGGAGAAGTATGTGAAGAGTAGTGCCAGAATAATGGACACAATTGGTCCGTACGACATATTCATTGGCAATGTAACTAGCCCCAGAAGGTGCGCTATAGTGGAAATTGCTCCTACAATCGTTGCCCCGAGTGCGGTCCAACGAGCTTTTGACATCACTAATGGGGTGAAGATAAGCACAAGCAGTGTGTTGATGAAACCCTCCCATATGAGAGTAGGGTAGCCCATCAGAAAATTAATAGCATAACCGAGTAGCATCCATGCCACCGAAAGAACTCCGAACGCAGCGGCTAGCTCCCTATTGGTTGGCATGATCTCACCTCTTTCCCAGCATTTGTTGAGTAGCTTGACCCATCGTGCTCCTCACCGATGCTTCCAAGCAGCCGCTTTGTTGTGCCCGTTCAAGATTTGAGGCTTTGCATCTTGTATGAACTCCCTCATGACCTTCCCTGCGTCAGGACATGGACAGAATGCTAACCGAAGCTCGGATTGATGTCTGGAAAAAGCGATAACCGCTAGTGCATAGCTTGATTTTCTTCCACGTCACAATCACGTCGTCCGTCGTCGTTACATGATTTTTTGTGTGTGGCTCTCGTGGTGCGGGCATCGTGATTTGAACCGTCGCCGTTTGTCGTTCGTAAAAGTGTGTGTGTGGGTCTAGTGGTGCGGGCAACGTAATTTGAACTCTAGTTTTGGTGTGTGTGTCTAATGGTGCGGGCGGTCAAATTTGGACCGGTGTCGTTCGTCGTAGGTAAAATGTATGTGTGAGCCTACGTCAATCGTTTCGGGCCATTGGTTTGGGTATTCTAGTTGGCCATGCTTCTTCATTCACATGCATAATTTCTCAACATTACAATCCAAACCAGCGCATCCGGCGGCTGTATCCAAAGGACTGTTTATCATTGGCAAGGGCGGCGGAAGGGCCCTCGAATCCCCCAGTGGGTTCAGGCCCCGAAAGGAAGTCCACATCCACTCGCCCGACTTTACCACCCCCAAACTCGACGTAGCAGGAACCTGCCCCGGAGTAGGGCGGGGGCTGTTCGCCGCCCTTTACATTCGCGATCAAGGCGGCTGCCACCACGCGCGCCGCTCCTTCCGAGAATACACCCGCCTTCGGCGTTCCAACACTCGTCACGTCACCTACCGCATACACCCCCGGAAAACGCGTTTTGAGGGTCTTCGGATCCACCGGGACCCAGCCGCCCTCGGTCATGCCGCTTTTCGCAACCACGTCTGGGACGCGGTGCTTGGGGATGCCTAGGAACAAGTCGTAGGGCATCTCGCTGGCGTCGTCGAGGATGGCAACTCTGCGCCCCGGGTCTAGGGCGCTCACAAGCCGGTGGGGGATGAAGGTGATGCCTCGCTCGGCGAAGGCGCTAAGTAAGGCCCGGGAAGAGGCGGGCGAAGGGGGGACTGGAGCCCCGAACGGCATAACCAGGCTGATCTCGCAGGCGCCGCGTAGTCCACGCGCGCTGAGATATTCATGCAGTAATAACGCCGCTTCGCTCGGCGCGGGCGGGCACTTGAAGGGCGTTGAGGTTACCCCGACGATGGCTCGGCCTTTGGTGAAGGTCGGGAGTACCTCTCGCAGGCGTTCAGCCCCGGCGAAGGAGTAGAATTCGTTACCGCCTTCCCTTAGCCCCGGTGTGGCCCCCAGGTCGTAGTCGGCACCCAGCGCCACCACCAGCACATCGGCCTCGTAAGTTCCGCGGTCGGTGGTAACGACTCGCCTCTTGGGGTCGATACCGGTGATCGTTTCCTGTCGGAAACGCACGCCTGGCTTGTCGATGGCACTGTAAGCGAAACGCACGGCCTCGGATGTCTCGCGTCCGAACATCACATCAAGCTTTGAAAAGCCGAAGAAAAAGGAATCATTCTTGTCGACCAGGGTAAGATCGAGGCGGTCGGGGAGCGCCTCCGACAACATCGTGCTCAGTTCCAATCCGCCGAAACCCGCACCCAGGACAACCACGCGGAGCTTCATGAGTTATCTCCTTTTCAGGCGAGATTCTCATAACCGCCAGGCAAGACGGGTTATGTTGCAAATAAGAGCTTCCAATAGCGGCCGATCACAGTCGCATCCCGTTTAACGAATAGTTCTGTCAACTCCGTTAGTACCAGATCTCTGCGGTTCATTTTGATTTCCAGTCCAACTATTCGGCTCGTTCCTGCTGGGTCTTACTTTGGTTTTTAGGCGGGTGTGAAGATGGCGTGGGTTGAGTAGGTTTCTACTTGGGTCCCATTGGATCCCGATCTGTAACAGGATTTAGGAAGCGGTTGAGAGGCCGGCGAGTGTTCGGGCTAGGTCTTTCTTTCTTTCCAGGTCGGCTAGTTGTTTGATGGTCATTTGCGCGGCTGCGGGAGAGCCGCCGCCGTGCATGCAGAGTGCCCCTAACCTGCCTGGGCCGGCGACCATGCTTTCGATCAGCCTAGCTACTCGTAACCTGTTCTCTGCTGTTACCCCATGTGTACCTCGGTAGTATTTTTCGACTAGTGGGCCGATTTTAGGGTTCTTCAAATCAAGTTCCGAGGGCATGCAGGATATCATTCCGCCGCCGATGTCTTCGGCGATTTTCTGAATCTCATATGGGAGCCTCGTTACACTGATTTTGGTGACGTTGGCTAGGAGGGGGTCGGGGAACCATACGCCGGATGGTGTTGGCTGGCCTTCGTAAGCAGCTCCTAGGGCTTGTGAGTATAGGGCCTCGGATAGGTACGTCATTTCAGCTAACCGGTCGGAGAGTTGCCTAGACAGCCCATTGTATTCAGCTAGGAGTGCGCCTGCTCCAGTTAATACGTCGCCGCAGCCCGCTAGGCAACCGCCTAACACCATTCTGTGGAGTAGAACGAACTTGGTCACGACATCCACAGCGAATTCACACTCGCCGTTCATGAATACGCGTTCTTTGGGTACGAAGACGTCGTCGAAGACCACGAGCGATTCTGATGAGCCGAAGTTCACATTTCCCTTATCGAATCCGCCCTCCAATTTCCTTTCCCCGCCCGGCTGCATATCCACAATTTGCATCACGCCTTCCGTGTTCATTGGCACGGCAAAGGCGACGGCGTGCTCCTTCTCGGCTTCAACGAACCCCGTGCCTGGCTGAACTATAATCTCATGAGATCCTATTGCGCCGCCAATCATACTTTTGGCGCCCCGGACTACGATTCCTTTCTTATCCTCGTCCACTACTCTGAGGTAGACATCCTTGTCAGGCTGGTGTTTTGGCTTAAGGGACCGGTTGCCCTTCGGGTCCGTCAACGCTCCCGCGCAGCTTAGATCCTTACCCTGCACCATCTCGGCGTACCGTTTCAGTCGCTTGTGGTACTCCGTCCCGAGTTGGGCATCCATCTCATACGTCGAGTTCCAAAGCGCGTTGAGCGCGTCCCAGCCGCAGCAGCGGCTCGCCGTGCAAACTCCCGTCCATTGACAAACAAGCCGCGCCGCCTTTACGCGGTTTACGAGATCCTCTCTAGACTTATGGATTGAGCAGTATGCGCTGATTTTCGCGCCGCCTTCACCAGTTCTCGTTAGGAGGCCGTCGTACCTGGGCTGTTTGGAGAGGTTGTAGATTTCACCAATGCCTTCCAACGCCAGGCGCGTGAACGTGTTTTTTGTTACGTCTTGAATGCGGTCGCCGCGCATGTAGGCCTCCGACTTTAGCCGCTTCATGCTCTGGATGTATTGTTGCTTCGACTTGAGGACCATCTCAAACCCTCACAGAAGCTCGTTGGAAATCACTAGTCGCTGAATCTCTGATGTCCCCTCGTAAATTTCCGTAATCTTCGCGTCCCGGTAGTATCTCTCGAGCGGTAGGTCCGTCATGTAGCCGTATCCTCCGTAGATTTGTAATGCCTTGCGGGCAGCTTCGACTGCGGTTGATGCGGCGAAGAGCTTAGCCATGCTAGCCTCCTTCGTGTGCTTTCTTCCCTGGTCTGTAAGGGCAGCAGCATGGTAGGTGAGCAGTCTCGCGGCTTCAATTTCGGTCGCCATGTCCGCGATCATCCAACGAATCGCTTGTTGGTCGCTGATGGGTTTGCCGAACTGAACCCTCGTCCTTGCATGCTCGATCGCAGCATCCAGGGACGCTTGGGCTATGCCTACGGCTTGTGCTGCAATACTAATCCGCCCACAATCCAACGTGTCCATCGCAATCTTGAATCCCTCCCCCGGCCGGCCAAGCATGTTCCTCGCCGGAACTCGCACGTTATCGAAAATTACTTCAGAAACCATCGACGAACGTATTCCCATCTTATCAAATATCTTCCCAATCTTGACGCCAGGCATATTCCGGTCAACGATGAAACATGATATCCCTCGGTGCGCGAGTGATTTATCCGTCATCGCGAAGACCAGGTAGGTGCTCGCCATCGGGGCGTTGACGATGAAGTACTTGCGGCCACGGATCACGTAATCATCGCTGCTCAGCGTCGCCTTCGTTTCCATCGAGGCTACATCGCTTCCGGCCCCAGGTTCGGTTAAGCAGAATGACCCGAACTTCGAACCTTGGGCCAATGGTGTCAAGTAAAGTACCTTTTGCGGTTCGGTTCCGTATGTTAGCAGTGGCTGGCTGACGAGTGACACGTGTACAGCCAAAGTGACCCCGAGGGCAGCGGAACCGCGGGAGATTTCCTCTACGGCAAGAACATAGCTTAGTATGTCTTGGCCGCCTCCTCCATACCTTTTTGGAATCGGCAGGCCAGTCAGGCCGGCCTTAGCCATTGCGCGCCAAGTTTCCGTCGGGAATTTATTGCTCTTGTCCCAACCATCAGCCTTCGGTAAGACAAGTTTCTCCGCGAAGCTACGGGCTGTCCGAAGCACGTCTTCTTGGCGCTTACTCAATGTGAACTCCATACCGACCCCTATCAGGGGTAGCGTAATTACCGGGAAATAGCTGTTCAATACGAACAATACGAACAATACTTACGGTTCCGCTAACTTGTCTTCGGACAAGTCAGCTGGCCTCCATCGACTTTCAGGATTACCTTCGGCGCTTCTGAGCCTTCATTGTGTTCCTGTACCATTGCTTCACTTGGAAGCCCTACGGCCCGAACCTCAGCGCCCTTCGGCGTCAATTACAGTCGCCAATGATCCTGAGCATTGTGCATATATAATACGTCGCGTAAGACACGTTGTATGACAGAGACATTGACCGTTAGGCTCTCAGAGCATGAGAAGCAGGAGCTGCAAAAACATGGAACACTCTCAGATGTGGTTAGAGAAGCAATCCGTCTCTATCTGAGAAGCAAGAACTCCAAGCGAACAATATCACGATTAAAGGAACTGCAGAAGACACCGATTGCCAGCTCGATCAACGATGACTTAAGGCTTATCCGGGCGGATCGCGAACGATGAAGGTGGCTGACAGCAGCTACCTCATTGAGGGAATTCTGAGAGACGCCAACCTGCTGGCAAATGAAACATTTCTTTCCTCAGACCTCGCTTTGTACGAGGTCATCAATGCGCTATGGAAACACGAAACCCTGATCAAGGATCTTAAGGAATCCTGGGCACGCATAAGCCTGTTCTCAGAATTAGTGTCAGCCGAAACAATCCAATTGATAAGACCAGACAAGAAACTCCTCGAAAAGACATACTCGCTTTCGCGAAAACACCGGGCATCTACGTACGATATGGTGTTTGTTGCTTTGGCTTTGGAATTAGGCTTGGAGTTGAAAACGTATGATTCTAGACAGTCCACAATCATGTCCAAGGAAACGCACACCTGATTGTTCAAACAGGGGCTCCGCTACCGATGTACACACCGGTACTTTCTCTCTTGAACCATCCACTTGTTCTTGCCTTGCCTCTGAGAACTCACTAGAGGCGCTTTAGCAGCTCCTCGGTGTCTATTACTGTAGCGAATTCCTCGTTCAAACTCGCAAGGTTGACTGCGTAGATGTCCTCTGCTCTGTATGACTTACCATCAGGGCCTACTCGATCAAAGGTCGCGGTAGCGTCGGCGACCACGTAAGTATCAAAGCCCAAGTTGCCAGCCATGCGTGCAGAAGTCGAAACACAATGATCCGTCGTTAGGCCAATGAGAACCACCGTCTTCAAACCACTCTGTCTGAGGCGAGCTTCAAGGTCGGTTCCGATGAATGCGCTGTTGACATTCTTCTGAATAACGGGCTCGTCGGCACGCGGTTTGGCTGCATCCTTAATTTCAAACCCAGGCGACTCAGGGCCCAAGAGGGAACCGGGGGTACGCGAACGATGCTGTATGTGGAAGAGTGGGCGGCCGGTCTTTCGCCACGCCTCCAATAATCTTGCGATGTTAGATTCCGCTTCAGGGTTATTCCTGCGACCGCAACTCGGGTCGTCAAAGCCTTTCTGGACGTCAATTATGATTAGAGCCGCATTTTTCGGGAAGGGTTGAGTTTGGGGTTTCATAATGGCCATTGACCGCTTGCTCCATTTCCGCTTTTTATGTTTTCCAAGAATGGATGCACTTGATTACCGGAAAGAGTAACTATTCAGGCAAAGGAGTACCTTCGTTGTGCGGGGTCAGCGAGGTTTGAGCGGGTACGTGAAAGTCTGCGAAACCACCGATGTTCCACCCGGGACCATGCATCCCGTTGACGTAGGCGAGAATAAGCTGATGGTCGTCAACGTAGACGGTTCGCTATATGCAGTGAACCGGATATGCACCCATGAAACCGCAGTCCTATCGACCGGTTTCCTCGTGGGAGCCGTGGTAACCTGCCCACTGCACTTGTCGAGGTTTAATGTGAAAACTGGCGAGGTAGAGAACCTTCCAGCTACAGTGCCGCTTGTGACGTATGGTTTGAAGATTGAAGGGACAAGCGTATACGTCAGAGTGTAGGCTCAGTCATAATTAGTTGGAGAATTTATATCCCGTACGTCATACACGTTACTTCAACCAATGTTCGCCGGTCTAGGTAATGGTCGAAGAAGTTACAACGATAAATGTTTCTAAGCTCCGGGAAGACTTTCCAGTTCTAAAGCGCCAAGTTAACGGAAAGCCACTCATCTACTTCGATAACGCCGCCACATCACAGAAACCCGAATCCGTCATAGAAACTATGAACAAATACTACCGGGAATACAATGCGAACATACATCGCGGAATCCACAAACTAGCTGAGGAAGCAACCCTCGCCCATGAAGAAGCAAGAGAAAAAATCGCCAAATTCATCAACGCCAAGCACACCGAAGAAATAATCTTCACACGAAACGCAACTGAAGCGATAAACCTAGTCGCCTATGCCTGGGGCAGGGCGAACGTTGGGAAGGGGGACAAGATTGTCTTAACGATAATGGAGCACCACAGCAACATAGTTCCGTGGCAGTTGCTTGCCCAAGAAAAGGGCGCCAACGTTGAATACGTAAAGATCAATAGTGAAGGGTTGCTCCGCCTAGATGAACTTCACGAGCTAATTGATGAGAGAACGAAGATCGTGTGCGTAACTCATGCCTCTAACGCGCTTGGAACAATTAACCCAGTTAAGGAGATCGGCAAGGTCGCCCACCGCTACGGTGCAATGTTCCTAGTTGACGCAGCCCAGGCCGTTCCGCACTTGCCCGTTGACGTTAGGGATGTTGACAGTGACTTCTTCGCCTTCTCAGGCCACAAGATGTTGGGCCCCACCGGAATTGGAGTCCTCCACGGGAAGAGCGAACATTTGCGGAGGATGCCACCATTCTTGGGTGGTGGGGAAATGATAAGGGAAGTTCACACTACCGGAGCGTCGTGGAAGGACATTCCATACAAGTACGAGGCTGGGACACCAAACATAGCCGGCGCCATCGGCTTCGGGGCCGCAGTGGATTATCTCAGAGAGATCGGAATGGAGAACGTCCATGAGCATGAGAGAGAAATCGCCAAGTACGCAATTGGAAGAATGAGCGAAGTGAAGGACCTCACCCTATTTGGTCCCAGGGACATTGCGAAAAGGGTCGGCGTTCTCTCTTTCAATCTTGGAGACATCCACGCCCACGACTTGGCTTCAATCTTGGACGAGGAAGGAATCGCCATAAGGTCGGGGCACCATTGCGCCCAACCCTTGATGGAATTCCTGAACGTTCCCGCCATGGCGAGGGCAAGCTTTTACATTTACAACACGAAGGAGGAAGTTGACGTATTCATCAACGCCCTTGAGAAGGCTAGGAAGCTATTTGCGCGATGAGTTCTGAAATCTACAAAGACATTATTTTGGACTATTACCGGAACCCGCGCAACTTCGGTGACCTACCGGAGCCGGATGTCCGCGCGAAGGACTCGAATCCGGTATGCGGTGACATCATAGAGATGCAGTTGAAGATCAAGGACGGTAAGGTGGACGATATACGGTTCAAGGGTAAAGGCTGCGCCATTAGCCAAGCCTCAGCTTCGATGCTCACTGAGGCTGTTAAAGGGAAAACACTTGACGAAATCAAAACCATGGGCAAATCTAGCGTGCTAGAGCTCATAGGCATAGACCCGGGCCCGACTCGAATCAAATGCGCCCTGTTAGGCTTGAAAGTGCTGAAACTCAGTGTTTACGGCTACCTCGGGCAAGCAGTAACCGATGAAGTAAGGCAACTAGTCTAACTACGCCCTTGCAGTTAATTCAATAGCAAGTCAGTTTGCGGGAACTGATGTTCCTGCCTGTTTTGGTTGGATGAAAAGTTTATGTTAGATGCGGCTAACGTAGGGAACTCATGCCAAACAAATATGTTCTTCCGGAATTGCCATACAAATACAACGCGCTCGAACCAGTCATTTCCCAAGAAATAATGACACTGCACCACGACAAACACCACGCAGCCTACGTTACCGGCGCAAATGCGGCCCTCGACAAACTCGACAAAGCCCGTAAGGGCGAAGCCCCAGTCGACATCAGAGCAGTCCTCAGGGATTACAGCTTCAACTACGGAGGCCACATCCTCCACAGCATCTTCTGGCCCAACATGGCCACTCCCGGCAAGGGAGGTGGAACCCCAGGAGGAGCCATCGCCGACAAAATCAACGCCGACTTCGGTAGCTTCGACAAATTCAAACAACAATTCTCAGACGCAGCCAAAACCGTCGAAGGCTCAGGATGGGCACTCCTACTCTACGACAACACAACCGACCAACTAGTCCTTACCCAAGTCGAAAAACAAAACTTCATGCACCTCGCCCAACTCCCAATCCTACTCGGCCTCGACGTATGGGAACATGCGTATTATCTCCTCTACAAAAACGACAGGGCAAAATATGTGGACGAGTGGTGGAAGGTCGTTAACTTCGACGATGTAGCATCAAGATACGCCAAAGCCAAGAAGTAAAATTCTTCCTTCCCGCCTTTCTTTTTCTCACTTTTTTTACTTTCTCAACCAGTTCTCAACATACTGCGCTTTCTTGTCCATCTTTTCCGCCGAAGAAATCAGCTCATGCAAGCTAAGCATAGCTGACGATACAGGGATCTTTGACTGCGGCGATTCCGCGCTTAACGACTACATATGTTGACGAGTGATGGCACATCTTTTTCTCATTAGGTACGGTGCCTCGGCATAAGGTTCAAAAAGTACTAAGTACGTAGGTTCATACAGCCTTCTGACGGCAATAGTCACAGGGTGTTTTTTATTTGGTATGTGCTATTTGTAAAGGAGATGGAGAAGTAGCTTGTGCCAAATGCAAAGGCACAGGCTCAATACCAGCGAAATGCGACGAATGCAAAGGAACCGGCAAACTGACCACTGAGAAGGGCATACTTGAATGCGACATTTGCAACGGTACGGGTCTAATTTCAATCAAGTGCAACGAATGCTTCGGCGGCGGCAAACTCGTCTGTGAAGCATGCGGCGGAACAGGCGGCAAAGAAAGCGAAATAGACGACTCCATCTGAATTAACTATCGCCAAACAAAACCAGACAAACCGTCTTGTTAGCGTCAAACTGGCCTGCAATTGGGAGGCAAAGATAAAGCCTCGCCAAGCTTTCCCTAACAGGAGTCTGCTTCGCAATGAAAACGACTCTCATCTCAAGTCAAGAGAAATTCCCATTCCTTCGAGAGCTATCCATACAGGACACTAACCCCGGTTCATGTACCGGCCCAAAGGATTGGAGCAGCATTCAAGGGCACGAGCTTCTGGAAGTTGTGACTCCGATCGACGGCTCGGTAATTGCTAAGGTGGCACTCGCATCAGTAGACGACTACGAGCACGTCGTCAAAACCGCTCAGGAAGCTTTCCTCAAATGGCGTTTAACACCCGCACCGGTTCGAGGCCAAATCGTCCGGGAGGTTAGCGACGAACTTCGCAAGCACAAGGAACAACTTGGCAAGTTAATAACGCTAGAAATGGGCAAAATTATCGCGGAAGGCACCGGAGAAGTTCAGGAAGCTATTGATATCGCCGATTTCGCGGTGGGCCTCTCACGCCAGCTCTACGGCCTCACGATGCAATCTGAACGCCCGCTTCACCGAATGTACGAGCAATGGCACCCCTTAGGCCTCGTAGGCATAATTACGGCCTTCAATTTCCCAGTCGCGGTCTGGTCATGGAACTCCATGATCGCAGCTGTCTGCGGTGACACAATGGTATGGAAACCTTCCTCGAAAGTCCCGCTTACCGCAATTGCAGTTCAGCACATCGTAAACCGAGTGATGGAACGCCATCAGCTAACGGGAATCTTCACACTCGTAATAGGGCGAGGCTCAACGATTGGGGAACGCCTGATCAATGACAAGAGAATCCCGCTAATATCCTCCACTGGGTCAACCGCGATGGGGATGCGCGTTGCCGAGGCAGCGGCGAAACGACTGGCACGAACCATACTGGAACTGGGTGGCAATAACGGCATAATTGTAGCTGAGGACGCGAACTTAGACCTGGCCGTACGCGCGATCCTTTTTGGAGCAGTTGGAACAGCGGGACAACGTTGCACAACGACTAGGAGGATAATCGCGCAGAAGAAGATCATAGACGAATTGACTTCGAGGCTTGTAAAAGCCTACGGACAAGTTCGCATCGGCGACCCCTTGGATCCCAACATAGTGATGGGGCCATTGGTTGACGAGGAGGCAGTTGCCAACATGATGAAGGCGATAGAAACCTTACCGAAACAGGGCGGAAAGATTGTTACCGGTGGGAAAAAGCTCGAACGATCCGGGTCCTATGTGACACCAACAATTGTCGGTGTTCCAGGCAATACGCAATTGGTCTGTGAAGAAACTTTTGCACCGATACTCTACATAATGCCCTACGATACGATTGAGGACGCCGTTAGCCTGCATAACGAAGTCCCGCAGGGACTGTCCTCAGCAATTTTCACCGAATCCGTCAAAAAAGCGGAGAAGTTTCTCTCCTCCGTAGGCAGTGATTGTGGTATAGCGAACGTGAACATTGGCACGTCTGGGGCCGAGATTGGTGGCGCATTCGGTGGGGAGAAGGATACGGGTGGGGGTAGGGAGGCAGGTTCGGATGCTTGGAAACAGTACATGCGCCGCCAGACGACAACGATTAACTGGGGCGACCAACTGCCGTTAGCACAGGGCATTAAATTCGGTGAAGAATAGGGCAGAAGGATTCAGTGCACCTCTTTATTCTGGCAAGTGCTCTAAGTGATCTGAACGTGGTCTATTTGGTAGTAACGTTTGGCTAGCATGCGAGTCTTGTCTATTGTTCGGCCGTTCTTACCAATGGCTAGAGCTTTGTCTTTGGGGTCAACTTCTACGACCACAATTTTGCGGTCGGGCTTCTCGGTTATTCGAACTTCCTTAATCTTCGCTGGCGAGAGACAATTCCGGATGAGGCCCTCAGCCGTGTCGCCCATTTCGACTACTTCGATTGGTCGCCCGGTCATCTTACGGAGTGCGTTGATGTTTTTGCCACCTTTACCGATCGCCAACCCCATTTCTCCGGCTTTGGCGACGAAGATTATTCTATCGTCTTCCTCGTCGATTATGCAATCGTTTGCTGTAGCCCCGGTGATGTTTTCAAAGAGTGCGATAAGCCGCATCGTTTCGCCGGTTAGTTTTATTCCTGAAGTGGCCATGTCTTAACCCTCTGCCAACTTTAGAATCTCTGAATCGCCCGGCTCCTTGATTGTTAGTACGGCTACTACGAAAGGTTTCAGGCATGCTGCCCCAAGGTCTACGCTGTTACCTGGAAAGTCGAAAATGGGTACGGAGGATTGCTTGGCATATTGAACAATGTTTGTTCTGTATTGCGCGGGGCAGTTGGAGGAGATTATTAGGAGCCTGGCTTTCGCGAACCTTGCAGCGTCAAGGGCTTCCTTAACGCCCAAGGCAACTTTGCCAGTTTTCACGGCGATCTGAATCTGCTTGGTTACGTCTACTTTTGCGGTTTGCATTACTTCTTTTCCTTCTCAGGCATGGACATGTAAACTTCGATGAGGCCTGTACCCATCGGAACCTGTTGGCCGACGATTACGTTTTCTGCGACTCCGCGTAATGTGTCCCGTGTGCCTTTGACCGCCGCATCTACGATCGTGGGTATGGTTATTTCAAATGCTGCCTTGGCTAGCGTGCTGGCCTTCTCTCCACTCACACCGTGCCTGCCGACTTGGAGGACTTCACCTGACGAAGTCATAGCGTCGGCGACGAGCATAACGTGGCGTACGTCGACGTCGAGGCCTTGCTCCTCGAGAACCGCTGTCGCTTCTTTTATGATGACGTTGCGTCCGGCTTCAATTCCCAGCACTTCAGCTACTTCGTGCATATTGTTCGAAATTGTTCGGGTCGTATCTACGCCTTCGGTTTCAAGAGTTAATTCGAGGTTGGAACCTTCAGTTCGAATGACCCACTCGCTTTTCTCGCCTGTTTTCTCTTCCATGACTAGTGCACGTTTCACTTGTGGGATTCCTTTCACGTGCATCAACGGCAGCCTCAATACGAGTCGGTTGAATTGTGCTATGTCCATATCTTGTGGTGCGATGTGGACGGTGTTCCTTTCCACTTCTACTTTGCATCCGCCAGGCGTCACGGCGGCTTTCACGTCTTTGAGGGATACTTCTCTTTCCCTCATGGCTTCATTGTTCAGGGTGACGATAATCCGCATCTTTGTAATATCAGATTCAAGGCTTGAAGCGATGTCGCCTAATGTTGTGTGAGTGATGCTCGTAGCAACTTCCTGCGCCTTGTCGCGGCTCGTGCGCCGTTTCTTGTCGAGGTAGACTATCATGCTTGGTGTGGACGGAATCTTCCGTGCGTCAACGATTTCGATTAGCCTCGGAAGGCCTAGGGTCACGTTCTGTTCTCTGACACCTGCAAAGTGGAATGTTCTAAGCGTCATCTGAGTTCCTGGCTCACCGATTGATTGGGCCGAGACTATTCCAGCAGCTTCTCCAGGTTCGATCATCGCTTTACGGTAGTTTTTGACGGCTTCCTTTATTGCTGCGTCAACTCCCTTCCGTGTGAGTTTCGCGCGGAGCAGGCTATCTTTTAGTTGCCCCAAGAGGCTTGGCGTGAGGTCTTCTTTGACATCTGCAACTTTCCTCTCAATGTAGGCCTTGCTAGCCCTTGCGCCCTTCTCGATTGTGAGTGCGACCCGTTCGACCAGGCGTTCCGTATTCACTGCTTTGCCGTGGTCACTTTTGGCGGTGTCAACTCCGTCTTCGCCATACCTGAATTGTATTATGTCACCCCTTGAGTCGCGAACTGTCCCATCATATTCAACCCGAATGTGTTCGAGTGCGTTGATCAGCCTGCGTTGCATGTAGCCGCTTTGTTGCGTCCTCACGGCCGTGTCCACAAGTCCTTCTCTGCCGCCCATTGAGTGGAAGAAAAATTCTACCGGGGTTAAGCCTTCCTGGTAGGAGGCGTAGACGAACCCGCGAGCTTCCGCACCTACGTCGCCCCTTTCAAAGAATGAGAGTGCCCTGTCCCTGTAACCCCGCCTGATTCGCTGGCCTCGGATTGATTGTTGGCCTACTGTGGCCACCATTTGCGCGATGTTTAGCATTGAGCCGCGAGCTCCGGTCTTGGTCATTATGACTCCCGAATTGTCGACCTCAGTCTTGAGGTACTGTTCTGCCAGTTCGCCGGCTTGGTCGCGCGCCTTGGAAAGTTCATCCATGATTCGAAGTTCAAGGGACTCTTGAAGCGTACGGCCAGGTAGCCTTTCAAGCGTTTTCCTCTTGTATTGATCAATTAGTTCTTGAACATGTTCTTCGGCCTTCTTAACCGATTTAGTTATCTTGTCTCTGACCGCGGGTGAAATATCGAGTTCATCAATTCCGTAGCTAAATCCTCTCAGCGTTATGAAACGGTCAAGGAGTTTGATCAAGCCGTTTAGGAAGTTGCGGCCTGGTTCAGAACCGCTGTCTTTCACTATTCTGTGGAAGAGGGTTTCGGAACGTTCAGCACCGATTGTGTTCTTGTCTATGACTCCTTCAATTAGCATCCCGTCTTTTACTACGACTGAGCTACCGTCTTCCTGCGTGATCATGCTCGACTTGGCGACGAAGTTGAAACCCGCCGGAAGGAATAAACTGAAGATTTGCTTCCCGCTCCAGAGCTCGTCCGGGCGCTTTATCGCGGGTGTTGGGAGTTCCCCGTTGTACCCTGCCGCAACTAGGAGCTTTCCAACCTCTTCTTTGGTTAAGTAGGTTGACTTTCTCGTGAGGAGATATGCTGCCGTGAGTAAGTCGGTTTTTGCGCCAATTATTGGGCCTCCATAGCGTGGTGAGAGAATCTGGTCTTGTACTTGCATGAGGAGTTTTGCTTCCGTTCTTGCTTCCTCGCCCTGGGGGACGTGGAGGTTCATTTCGTCGCCATCAAAGTCCGCATTGTACGGCGGGCATACGCATGGGTTGAGCCTGAAGGTCTTGTAGGGGAGTACTTTCACAGTGTGCGCCATTATCGACATTCGGTGGAGTGAAGGTTGTCGGTTGAAGAGGACAATGTCTCCATCCCTAATGTGGCGTTCCACAATGAACCCTGCCTGAATTGCGTCAGCTAGGCTTTCGCGTTCAGTGACGAATTCCAATCTGACTCTTCGCCCGTCGGGCCTTACAATGTAGAGGGCGCCAGGGTATTGGTCTGGTCCGTTTCTGATGAGTCGTTTCAACTCATCAATATTCCATGGGGTGACCCTCTCGGGGATAGTGAGTCGCTGGGCTACATCGAGTGGTACACCGACTTCGTTGATGTCGATATTTGGATCGGGTGAGATTACGGTCCTAGCCGAGAAGTCAACACGCTTTCCGGAAAGGTTACCCCTGAACCTTCCTTCTTTGCCTTTGAGCCTTTGGCTGAGCGTTTTCAGGGCGCGCCCAGACCTATGTCGTGCGGGTGGTAGTCCGGAAACCTCATTGTCAAAGTAGGTAGTGACGTGGTATTGGAGTAGTTCGTGGAGTTCTTGGATGATGTTGACGGGAACACCTGACTCTAGGGCTTCTTTCAGTTTCTGATTTATCCTGATAATGTCGACGAGCTTGTGCGTAAGGTCGTCCTCTGAGCGTATTCCTGACTCGAGTGTGATGGAGGGTCGGACCGTTACAGCTGGGACGGGTAGAACTTGTAGGATCATCCACTCAGGCCGTGCAGCGGTGGGCTCCATACCTAATAATCGAAGGTCGTCGTCTGGGATCCTTTCTAGTCGCTCGCGAATTTGGCTTGGGTTTAACCTAGCGGCGCCGCCTTCCACCGTTTCATGGAAGGTTGTCGGTTTCGCGTGTTCAATTGGGTTTTGACGGGCTCCGCAGTGTGGGCATTCCTGGCTCTTCTTCGCATCCTTCATGACAGCTTCGTAGAAGGTAGATGGAACTTCGTTGAGTTGCTTTTGCTCTCTTTGCATCTGTTCATTGTATGACTTGATTTTGTCGGCTGAGAGTAATATGCGTCCACAGTTTCGGCATGTCACTTGGAGCAGTTTGTGAAGCAGCTTCGCAAAAGCCACGTGGACCACTGGTTCCGATAACTCTATGTGTCCGAAGTGTCCGGGGCATGCAGAGGCAGTGTTGCCGCACGTCTTGCACTTCTGTCGTGGTTCTAGTGTGCCGAGTCGGCCGTCCATCAGGCCCGAAACGATTGGAACACCATCCTCGTCGTACGTGTCGGCCGTTTGAATCTCAACCGCGGAGAGTTTGCGTATTTCGCTGGGGGAAGTGAGAGTGAAATGTATACTGCCGATTACCTTAGTTGGTTCTTCAGCTACTGACATTCTAAGCACGCTCCGATACTTCTAGACGAGGCGCTATGCCGAGCGCCATCAGTTCTTGGAGTAGCAGTTTGAACGCGTACGAAAGCTGCACGCCGGATATGAGGGCTTTGTCGCCGTCGATCCTACAAATGTACTTGTTCTGTTTCACGTCGTGGTAGGCCAATAAGCCGCACACTTCGCAAACCATAACCGTGTACTTGTCGGATTCCTCGAGGAGCCGGTCTCGCAAGAGCGCCGACGCCCCGTGGCCAATTAGGCAATCCCTTTCCATTTCGCCGAATCTGAGGCCCCCGCCCCTGGCGCGGCCTTCTGTCGGTTGCCGTGTGAGCATCTGTACTTGTCCGCGGGCGCGTGCGTGCATTTTGTCGGCGACCATGTGGTGTAGTTTCTGGTAGTAGACGACTCCGATGAAGACATCGGCGACAAGTTTCTTGCCGTCTACTCCGTTGTAGAGGACTTCTCTTCCGCTGTGTTGGAAACCTAACTCGAGAAGCGCGTCCCGCAGAGCAGCGGGGCCCTCGTTGCTGAAAGCCGTTCCGTCGACCGCTTCTCCGCGAAGGCTTGCAACCTTCCCTCCTACTGCTTCAACAAACTGGCCGATGGTCATGCGCGATGGGATCGCATGCGGATTAATGATAACGTCGGGTACGACTCCCTGTTCAGTGAAGGGCATGTTCTCTTGTGGGATCAGTGTTCCGATGACTCCTTTCTGTCCGTGCCTTGACGCGAATTTGTCGCCGAGTTCTGGTATTCGCGTGTCTCGAACGCGGGCTTTCACTAGGCGGTTGCCTTCAATCGATTCGCTGAGGAAAACTGCGTCCACTATGCCTTCTTCTGATGGGCGCATGCCGACCGATGAATCCCGTTTTGTTGGGCCTTTGACCTCGAATTCCCGGTATTCTTCAAGGAACCTTGGTGGGCTCGTTCTACCGATTAGCACGGAGTTTCCGGTAACTTCTGATTCAACCGAAATGACTCCGTCTTCTTCCAAGAGCCTGTAGTACCTGTCACCCCTGTAGCCTCGAATTCCCGCTTCAGGTACTTCGAACTTATCGCGTAGGCCACCGAGGTATTGCCTACACTCTCCTTCGTACACTCTGTAGAAGGTTGAACGGAAGAGTCCGCGGTCGACGGATGACTTGTTGATGATGATAGCGTCTTCCATGTTGTAGCCTTGGTAGCAGAGAAGTGCTACGACGCAGTTCTGGCCGGCCGGCCTGCTGTCATACTTGATGATGTCCATGGGTTTCGTTCTAACGACGGGAACCTGTGGGTAGTGCAGGATGTGAGCACGGGAGTCCACGCGGTTTGCGTAGTTAACGCAGAAAACGCCAAGCGCTTGCTTCGCCATCGCCGATTCGTAGGCGTTGCGTGGTGATTGGTTGTGTTCGGGGTAGGGAATTAGGGATGCACAGATCCCGAGTATTGTGTATGGGGCGATTTCGAGGTGCGTGGTTTTTTCGTTGATTCGGTTTGGGGATGGTGCGATTAGAGTGCTTTCTTCCTCGTCGGCGTCCAAGTACTCAATGACGCCTTTGTCCACCAGATCTTCCCAGCGCATTTCGCCCCGCGAAACTGCTTCTACGTGTTCACGCGTTAAGCGTGGCTTAGAATTCTCAACGATAATTAGCGGCCTTCTCACCCGACCTTGGTCGCAGTTAACGTAAAGATCCTGCCTTCCTCCTTCAACTTGTGGCGGGGAATAGGCGACATTCACTTCGGAACTTATTTCAGCATTCCTTCGCATCCGAATGAGTTCTGCCGAAAGTTTGTCTGCATCGCCAGTGTACCCTGCGATGAGGCCGTCAACGAAAACTTTAGCGCCCACTTCACGAAGTTTGCTGTCTGCTTCATCTACTGTGACCACGCCCATCCTTCGGAGTTTGGACACGAATTCTCGCGAATCAACGCCGATGGATATGACGGCGCTGAGGGCTAGGTTCTTGACGAGGCCGCAGTTCGAGCCTTCAGGTGTTTCGCTGGGACAGAGCCTTCCCCAATGTGTTGGGTGTAGGTCTCTGGCTTCGAGGTTTGGTTGGCTCCTGCTCAGCGGAGATTGGAGCCTTCGAAGGTGACTTAGTGTTGATGCGTAATTTGTTCGATCTAGGAGTTGGGTTACGCCGACTCGACCGCGAACCCAATTGCCGGTGGCTATCGCGTGTTGGATTCGTTCAGTGATAATTCCAGGTCGAATTGCGTTACTTATTGAAAGTTCAGCGTGCCTGCGAATCGTGATTCTTTCAAGCTGATACTTGAGGTCACGGATGAGGTTCCTGAAGGATATTCGGAAAAGTTCGGCCAGTAGAGACCCCGCGAGCTTCAACCGTTTGTTCGCGTAATGGTCCTTATCGTCGGGCCCCCTCATTCCAAGTTTCAGTTCAATTACTCTGCATCCGACTTCCGCGATGCATGCCGCCTTCTCCTTCCTGTCCTCAGGGTTCCGTCCAATATGGGGGAGAAAGTTTCTGTCAACCGAAGCCTCGGCCTTCTTTAAGCGGTAATCTTCGACCTGGCCGGGAGCCAACCTGTTTCCAATGTAGAGGAGTGCGTCCCTCTGCGTGACGACTCCGACGGACTTCTCGAAGGTTGGTGCAAGTTGATTTTGAAGCGTTTCGTCCGGGGATATCATTTCGGCAATTTTCGAATCTTCTTCGTAGCCGAGCGACTTTATCATCACTACTATTGGAATGTCCGATGGGACTCCTGGCATTGTAATGTACATAGCACCGTCAGTTTTCAAAGTGACTTCTGTTCTGGCTCTGAAGCCGACGGTAGTCGAGAAAATCTTCGCCTTATAGGTCGGGTGAACACCTGTTTGCTCTTTGTCCACGAGAATCTTGTTCGCTGCCAAGTCTTCTAGCGCGACTACGACGCGTTCCGCGCCATTTACTATGAAGTAACCACCGGGGTCAAGCGGGTCTTCACCAATGCTGATGAGTTCTTCAGCCGACATTCGGGAAAGCGGGCAGATTTTCGAGCGGAGCATTACGGGGAAGTCCCCGATGTAGACGATCTCAGTCTGCCCTTCTCTTTCACCAATGACTGGCGTCATTTCCAGATGTAAGGGAGCCGCGTATGTGAGATTGCGAATTCTCGCTTCGGTGGGAAAAATCTGCCGTTCCGATCCGTCTACTTCGGTAACACGGGGCGTTCCAATCTCGATCTTCCCCAGCTTGATCTTAAGCGGGTAGTCTTCAATTTCGATCGGTATTTCTCCTGTCTCGTCGACAATAGCTTGCAGCCCAGTTTCGATGTATTCGTTATACGAGTCGATGTGCTGCCTAACTAGCCCTTTCTCGTCCAGGAAATGTTTGATTAGATCCCAGATTTGAGGGCTAACCATTCCACTTGTAGTTACAGTCATAAATCCACCTTAACCATCAACAACATAACGATAAACGACTACTTCGCCAGCGGTAGCGCTCTTACGGGTAATACGCAGGATGTCGCCCATCTTTGCTCCCAGGACTTCAGCAGTAGGATCACTAGTCTTGATGTATGGTAGCTGATGTGGCCTGATATGGAATTCCCGCATCAATTCTTCTGCTTCTTTCTTGGAAAGAAGTTCATGTTTAGGGACAAATGAATGTCCGAAAATGTTGTATGACCTCTCCTTTTCGGTATCCTTCAATCTAGGCATTCTCTCCACGGAGAAAAGATTCATCCGGCCCTCGTTTGGAGCCCTTCCGAAACTTTCCGTACATGCACCGGGACCCACGCTAATAAAGTTTCGTGCAGAAAAAGCGCTCCGCTAAATGAAGAAGCTGCTTCCGAACCGAAATTTCGGAGCAGATGACGACCCGATCGACGATTACATTCTATGTGGGAGCTCATTAATTATGTTTGAGGCACACCCAAACTAACCCAATCCCTTCACTCACGTCGATAAATCAGAGTTGCGCTTGCCTCGTCGGTGGGCCACAGGACGATTTCGCTAATGTTAACATGTGGTGGCCTGGTTATTGCGTAAAATATCGTATCGGCAACGTCATCACCCGTTAACGGAGTCATACCCTTGTAGGTCTGAGCAGCGCGCTCCCGGTCTCCCCGAAACCTAATCTGCGCAAATTCAGTTTCCACAAGCCCCGGGCTTATGGTTGTAACACGGATTGGTGTACCGAAAAGGTCTTGCCTTAACCCATCGGACAGGACCCTGACTGCAGCTTTGGAAGCACAATAAACGTTTCCACTAGGATAGGTTTGGATGCCAGCAATGGAGGCAATGTTAACCACATGGCCCTTCCCTCGTTTCACCATACCTGGAAGAACCAAGCGAGTGACGTAGAGCAGGCCTTTGACGTTGCTATCAATCATCTCTTCCCAGTCTTCGATATGTCCCTCATGCAACTTGTCGGCACCACGAGCGAGACCCGCATTGTTAATCAACACGTCGATAGACTGCCACTCTTTAGGGAGCCCTTCAAGAGCGGTCCTGACCTGGTCAGGGTTGCGGACGTCAAATGGCAGTACGAGGCTTGAAGTGCCGTAGTTCTCCTTCAATTCTGCAGCTAAGGCATTAAGGCGCTCCTCTCTACGTGCGTTCAAAATGACTCTGGCACCGTTCTTGCTGCATACCCGTGCGCAAGCTGCGCCGATTCCGCTACTCGCGCCGGTGATTAGAACAATCTCATTCGTCAGCATCTGCAACACCTTCTCCAGACGAAGCAGTAAATCCGCCGTATATCAGAGCTTCCTTGCGCAGATTAGGATTATCGATAATCTATCAGCTAGTATAGAGACTACAGACGGCATGGATATACTGCATTCTAATCTTCGAATATTCGGCGAATGGAATGCTCTCGCCGACTAAGCAACGAGTCCTGCAACTACAATCTGAGATCTGTAAGATACTCTCCAATCCGAAACGCCTCGAAATCCTTCACGAACTCCGTAGTGGCGAAAAGACCGTGGGTGAATTGGCATCCAGCACCGCGTTGAAACAAGCAAACGTTTCGCAGCATCTAGCGCTAATGCGACACCGAATGATTGTGGTTGAAAGGCGTGTTGGCAACACGGTGTTCTATCGAATTTCAGACCGGCGCATCAACGAAGCCTGTGACATCATGCAGCAAGTCCTACTCACGCAGGCTAGCGAGGACTCGAAGTTGGTTAGGTTGGCGGTCACGTCCAGTCGCTAAAAAAGGAGATGAAAAAAATGCAAACCTTAGAACAGAAAACTGCTACGCCGTTGAAACGAAATAAGCTCGTCATAATTTGCTCGAAAGGCAGCTTGGATATGGCTTATCCTCCGTTAATGTTAGCAACGACAGGCGCGGCGATGGGCATGGAGGTTCACCTCTACTTCACCTTCTGGGGAATGAACATGATTACGAAGAAGACAATTGACTCACTAAAAATCTCCCCCGTCGGAAACCCAGCCCTCCCCTTGCCTAACATTCTTGGAATGATTCCTGGAATGAGCAGCATGGTGACATCAATGATGACAAAGAAAATGCAGAAAATGAAGATGCCCAGCATCAGAGAAATGATAGCTACTGCCAAGGAGAGCGGCGTCAAATTCCACGCGTGCTCCCCATCAATGAACATGATGGGCCTGAAGAAGGAAGACTTGATTCCGGAAGTGGACGACATCATCGGCGCGACAACATACCTTGACCTAGCATCAGAAGACGCCATAACACTCTTCGTGTAAACGGAGGAACTCCCATGTCAACACCTGAAACTGCAATCAAAGCCCCCATCGTGGTTGACTCTCGGGGCACAATGTGCCCCGGCCCCATAACGGACCTATTCAAAGCCTACCGCCACGCAAACATAGGCGACGTAATCGAACTCCTCGCCACTGACCCTGCGGCGAAAAGCGACACTCAAGCTTGGGCCAAACGTAGCGGAAACGAAATTCTGGAAATCGTTGACGAGAAAGACTACGTTCGAATCAAAGTACACATCGTCAAGAAAGGCCGCTAGCAAGAAGATCTATGATGGCCCAACACAGGATCAACATTGTCGTTGTTGGGGGTGGAACGGGAGGAACGTTAGCCGCCAATCTGCTGGCGAGCCACCTTCACAGCGAAATGAAAGCAGAACAAGTGGAGGTGCAGCTCATCTGCGGCCAAAAGACCCACATTTTTCAACCTGGTTATTTACACGTCGCCTTCAAGGGCCTGAACCCGAGCGATATCATCCGCCCTGAAGAAGAGCTCGTCAATTCGGGCGTGAAGCTCATTGCTCAAGATGCTCAACGAATCGAATTGGCAGCGAAGACAGTGACGCTCGCATCCGGAGAGAAGATTAGCTATGACTACCTGATAGTGGCAACTGGAAGCGTACCCGACCCATCAGTCATTCCTGGCTTGAGTGAAGCTGCTCTAAACTTTCATACCAGCCCTGAGGAATCAAGTAAAATCTGGAATGCAATCCAGAACTTTGATGGAGGCCATGTCGTCGTAGGAATCGCCGGTGTACCTCACAAGTGTCCCCCGTCGCCAAATGAAGCGGCCTTCTTAGTAGACGATTATTTCAGGGAGCAGGGTACCCGTGATAAGGTGAAGATAACTTTCGTTACTCCATACCCACGGCCTTACCCTGCCGAACCCATGTCCAAGGTTGTCGAACCGCGTTTTCAACAGCGCGGGATTGAAGTTGTGACATTCTTCAATGTTGAGTCCGTGGACCCAGCAAAGCGTGAGGTCTATTCCCTCGAAGGCGAATCATTACAATACGATTTACTCATAATGGTTCCACCGCATCGTGGCGCAGACGTTATAATGAAGTCGGGAATCGGTGACGCGGATGGATGGATTCCCACCGACAAGGGAACACTTCGAATTGTAGGCTATGAGAACGCGTACGCGATTGGGGATGCTACCAACATCCCTGTCTCGAAGACCGGCGTAACCGCACACCTAGAAGCAATCGTTGCCGTAGACAACGTCATATCCTCAATTCGGAAGGGTGGTAAGCTCTTCAAGTACAACGGCCGCATTAACTGCCCGTTCGAGATGGGTTCGGGGCAAGCTTCCTTTGTCGTCGGATCTTACGACATGCCGGTGAAGCAAATTCAGCCCTCACGAATTCGTTATATGATGAAGAAAGCATTTGCCCGATTCTACTGGCAAACGTTGTCCGGAAGTTGGGATTGGTTGCTGAAAGCATATTTCGGAAGAACGTACACGATTGACACTCCGTAACAGGTGTAAGTGAGATGGCTGCACAAGTTTCATTGAAATTAGAGCGGGTTAAGGATCTTAAGTTCAATGTTGGCCTTCAGGATGGCCGCAGAATCGAGCTGAACTCAGCGAAAGAGATGGGACACGCTTTTACTCCCATGGAGCTCTTCTTGGTCGGTTTGGCAGGTTGCACTGCGATGGATGTGCAGTGGATTATGGGTAAAGAGAGGCAACAGGTTGACCGGCTGGAAATTTCAGCCCGGGGAACGCGGCGCGATGAAGACCCGAGATACTATGAAACCATAGACCTAGAATATACGCTCGCAGGCCCGAGCATCAGAAAGGATGCCGTTGAAAGGGCAATTCGACTCTCACAGGAGGAATACTGTTCAGTGCGGGCCATGGTAAAGGATAGTGTAAGAATTAACATAACCTACAAGATTGCGAACGGAACCGAACCCGAGCAAAAGTACGTCTATACTCCGCCTCATGCTTCAGATTGAAGAGCTTAACCCATGGGGACAACGTCGCTTTTATTCCGGTTGGGCCTTATCTTAGCTGGATGAATATTGGGAAACCCTAAGATGGTTCGTAAGAAAAAGAAAGAACAGCCTAAGCCCGCGGCTCCGGGCCATATGTCCACCTCAGGACATTAGCCGCCTCCTAGCTAGTTCCGAATCGCCTGCGTCAAAGAACTCGACTTTATGTACGTAAGTCTCCATTGAGGCCCAGCGATTCACATCTTCGGCGGACCTAATCAAATGCAGCATGCAGACCACAAGGAATTTTACCAGTACGACCCCGACAAAAGGATCCTTGCTGCACGCTACGAAAATGTGAAACTGATTCTAGAGCCCATAACTGGAACCATCGTTCCAGTCACATTTTCCCTCTTCCTAGTATTCTCAGGCATCTCAGTCTGGCTGGCCCACCATCTCTCTTCAACGACCGGTTCCTATTGGGTAACATTGGGCGTGTACATTGTCATCTTCGTGAGCTTCCTGCAGCTTGTAGAAATGCCATTCTCATTTTACTCAGGCTTTGTTGTTGATCACAGGTTTCACCTTTCGACACAAACCGTGAAAGGCTGGGCTGTGGACGAGTTAAAGAGCCTGGGAGTCGAGGTGGCGTTTGGCCTGCTTGCGGGAACAATCCTCTATTATCTGATAAGGGCGGTGAGTTTCTGGTGGCTCGCGGCCGCAGTCCTATTTGCAATTTTCTCAATCTTGCTTTCAATAATTCTGCCCTACGTCTTCCTGCCCTTATTTTACAAAGTGACACCGCTCGCCGATTCATCTTTGAAGGATAATCTTCTTGAAATGTCTAGAAAGGTCGGCGCGAAAAGCGTTGACCGTGTTATAGTGGCAGATGAGAGCAGAAAATCCGTCAGGGCGAACGCGTTCTTCTCTGGAATTGGTAAGAGCAAAGCGATCGTACTATTCGATACGTTGTTGAGCAATTTCACGCGGAGAGAGGTGATCACCGTGGTTGCTCACGAGCTTGGGCATTATGTGAACAAGGATATTTGGAAGGAGGCGATTCTATCGGGTTTCTTGATTGTACCGCCCTTCTTCATTGCTGACTACGTTCTGAGGTTGGGCGCGGGCAACTTAGGGCTGACTGGAGCAGCTGACCCTGCAGGCGTTCCCGTAATCTTCGCCATCCTAATGGGTGTGAGCTTCATGCTTCAACCCATCTCCAATGGAATCTCACGAATAATGGAGAGTAAGGCAGACGAGTTTGCTCTCCGCGCCGCGGATGATTCAGAGGCGCAGTCGTCAGCCGAAAGGAGGCTAGCCGATTTGAGCCTTGCAGTTGACAAGCCGAACCGGCTGGTAGAACTCGTCTTCTACACTCATCCTTCGCCCTCCAAACGCGTGCAATTGGCTGACGGTTGGAGGAAAGAGCAAACGAGCGGAAGAAACGCCGATTAGAATGTATCTCGAGACCTTATCAGTAGACCTTTCTGACTCGTGAGATTAAAGACGGGCCAATCGCGGCAAGCAATATTGCTGTAGTTAACTCGTCCGCTAGGCCGAAAGGATAAACGCTTGCGCCGCCCGTGATGAATGGAACGAAGAGGGCAAGGACCGCGCCCACCCAAGGATAGCTGAAAAGTAAGACATCGATGATAGAGGTCCCAATATCGAAGATCATGGTCAGCAAGAAACCTACGCCCGCCATTTTCCACCGATTAAGCGAGCTAGCATGATGCCATAGAAGACCCGCGAACAATCCGACTATGGCCATACAGCTTGAAGTCTCCAAGGTCCAGATACCAGCCCCGTATGGGCTGACCAAATCGCTGAGCGTCATGGAAAGCCAGCCCACGGCAAACCCGGCCACGGGACCGCCGATCACTCCACCGACGATGACAAGAAAGGCAACTGGCTTGACGTTTGGTGGACCCCAGGCGAGCGCGAACCTAAAGGCAACGTTCGCCGCGGAGAGTGAGGCTATGAGGGCCAAGAGCCTTGTCTTACTTGGCAACCACGACGCTACCTGGATGGATCATCCAGACCACCACCTGTAAAGCCTTCCTGACGCACGAGACGGATTTCTAACGGAATGAAACCCCACTTCTGCAACCTCGGCGATTGTTGGGGACTCTGCCCATAGCGTCGAGCTTCTCCCTGGCTAAATGAGTGACCGAATCGTCTGTGAAACTTAAATCTAGGCACGAAATCCAATCTCGAATCTATTGTCTGTAGGAGAAAACTGGGAAAGTTGTCTAGAACAAGAAGCGCGATCTGTCTTGTAATTGTCCTGCTCATGGTCGGTGGGGCGACGATTCCAATTCTAGCATTCAATGTGAAGGGCACGCCTTCCAAGATTCAACATATTATTTTCATAATCCAAGAAAACCACTCGTTCGACAACTATTTCGGAACCTATCCAGGGGCAAATGGCTTGCCACTCGGAATCGCGATTCCAGTCGACCCCAATCAAACGAATCTGGGAGTTGTTCAACCCTTTCATCTGAATGTAACCAAGCCAGTCTTGATTGTGGGGGATGAATTGCCCCCAGGTGTTTCCGACCCTTCGCAGTTGGGAGGTGACGGTGACGATTTGATGGGACCCTTCCCATTTGGTAATGAATCGATCCAAGGTGACCTTTCCCACGCATGGAAGGTAGCGCACATAGACTATGATGGAGGTAAGATGGATGGGTTCGTTGCTGGCGAGAAGGGCACTCTAACGATGGGGTACTACGACAGAAATGACATACCCTACTACTGGGATTACGCTGACAACTATGTATTGGACGATAATTTCTTTTCTTCTCTCATGGGTCCGAGCTTTCCGAACCACCTGTACATCGTATCTGGGACCAACGGCCCAACGAATGGGTTGACTTATCGTTGGGTATGGCACAACGGCGTAATCGATAACCCAGTCACTGGGTTTGGTTGGCAGGGAGTCAGCCTCTCGTGGGCCACGCTCGCAGAAGAAATGAGCGACGCGAGTGTCCCCTGGACTTGGTACAATGGTGACGCGAAACCCCTAGAACCCTCAATCTGGAACGTCCTCCCCCTCTTCACCTACTTCCAGACCCATCCTGACCAGTTGAAGGAACATGTGAAGAACACGCAATCCTTCATCTCAGACATTCAAAGCGGACAATTGCCTGCTGTTTCTTGGATAATCCCTGGAGGATGGCACCCGCCCGTTTGGCCGACCGCTTGTATTGGGCAATCACCAAGTGAACATCCACCCGCCAGAAGTGATTGCGGCATGGATTATGTTGCCTACTTGATCAATCACGTGATGCAGAGCCAATACTGGCAGTCCACCGCTATCGTATTGACGTGGGACGATTACGGAGGGTTCTACGACCATGTCCCCCCACCGCAAGTGGATCAATACGGTGAAGGGTTCCGGGTCCCAACCCTCGTAATCTCGCCTTGGGCAAAACACCATTTCATAGACAATACCCAATACGAATTCGGATCGTTCTTGAAACTGGCAGAGGAAACGTTCAACTTGCCATCACTCGGGACGAGGGATGTAATATCTAACGACATGATGAATTCTTTTGATTTCAACCAAGCTCCACAATCAGGGCTAATTGAGCCAGCTAATTTCGTGGGGCCTGCCCAGTCAGCGACGACAACGCAGCAGTCAACTCAAACGACTGGAACCATAGTACAAGGTACAGAGTCAACCTTACTCTCGGGGGTTGGTTTCTTCTACATCGTTGCGGCAGCGGTGGTGGTTACTGTGGCAATCATTGCCGCGGTCGTAATTCGACGATGGAACAGTCGGTTACCGCAAGGGTCTCATTAGAACCTCGCCGGCCGTCTTTCGGGGAGTAGGCTTGACATCTGGACCGTAGCCTAGTCGGAGGAGGAGTTGCGGGAAGCCCCTCACGCCCAAAATCTCCCGAAGTCTGGGGAGCAGTTCAGGGACTTCGATAGGTTGGTTCAGGAAGGATGCCCAGACCTCTTCAGCGCGGGCGCTTAACAATACTCTTTCCAAGGCTTGACCCGTTGACAACCAGTTCTCTGGGGCGTTAGCGGCTGACCCAAGCACCGCCAAGACCGGGGACCCAGTGGCAAGTTGGCGGTCTTTAGCAGCCTGCCCTTTCCCAAAGTCGAACGTTCTTACGATAAGAGGCGCCAGAGTGGAAGTGACACCCCCCAAACCAAGGGCAAAGCCTGGCATGCCGTCGTGGCTAACGTCTCGATTGCGATGCATCCAAGCGGCGAGTTCACGTCGAAAAGGTGCGTTAGCCATTTGAATATTGTCGCCTTCAGCGACTAGGTCGGCAACTTTGTTGCGGCCACTTTCGCCGAGGACGAAATGAAGCCATGCATCTTCTTTGTTTGCCGCCGCCTTCAACTTTGAGAGGACTTTCTCTGGAACCTCCCGAGGTTCGAACGGCATGCGGTTTGTGTGGCGCTGGGCGATTGCATGGAAGAGTGAGTCATCTTCTGCGGTAGGCTTTCGTTTTCCGCCGAAACCGACGCGTGCCAGAAGGTCGGGTTCATTCTTATCCGGGAAGGTTTTCACTTTGCCTTCGTAATCGAAATGTCGGAGAGCCACTCGCAAGTTGAAGAGGGCCGCACCACAGGCCATCACTAGTTCTCGATCTTCAGGGTCACAAACAGCGAGAGCCCGAGTCCGGTCAGCATATAGCTCGACCTCTTCTCCCACAATCTTGAACAGCCAAGGTTGCGAATTGTGTCCCGATGGTGCCAGAACTGCATAGTTCAAGAGGTAACGCAGCTTGTCTGAGGGTTTCCCCTTTTTCGGAAAGATTCGCTCAGAAATCTCCCATGGGTTCCATAATTCTGACATTTCAGAGCCCCCCCAGAAGTTCACGAAATTTCGTGAGTCGCCCAGCTATTAAGAGAATTGCCCAGTTCCCTTGCTAGAACACCAAAAGTCTGTTATCGCCCCTTAGCCGAACTTCCCGTTGATGACCATGAAGGAGTACGACGTTATCGCAATCGGTACTGGTTCGACGATGTATGTTCTCCAAGGCTTGATGCAACGGAATCCGAACGTAAAGATCGCTGTCATAGACAAGGATGAGCCCGGCGGAATATGCCTGACTCGAGGTTGCATCCCATCTAAGATTCTACTATACCCAGCAGCAGTCGTCCGCACAATTCAACGTGCGGAAGCCTTCGGGATTGAGGTCGACTTGAAGACCGTGAATTTTGCGAAGGTAATGAAACGGATGAGAACGCTAATAGACAAAGATATAGAATTGATAAGGCAAGGCCTATCCAGTTCCCCAAACATCGAGTACTACCACGCCACGGCCGAATTTACCGGCCCGTACACGCTCAAGGTTCAAGATGAGACGATCAAGTCGAAAATGGTTCTCCTCTCGACCGGCTCACAGACGACCATACCCCCCATTGATGGCTTGAAGGAAGCAGGCTACTTAACGAGCGACACAATTCTCCACGAAACGAAACTACCCAAAAGCATTGCAATCATCGGGGGCGGCTACATAGCCGCCGAATACGCCCATTTCCTATCAGCGATGGGTTCGAAGGTTACGATAATTGGCAGAAACCCGCAGTTCCTACCACAAGAAGAGCCGGAAGTCTCTGCACTCGCCAAAGAGGAGCTAGGGAAACACATGACTATCCTAACAAATCATGAGGTTATACAAGCGAGTAAGACGCCCGATGGCAACAAGAAACTCGTCGCTGTGAATAGAGAAACTGGGCAGAAAACACCCATTACTGCTGATGAAGTAATGATTGCCACAGGGCGAGAATCGGGCACCGAAATGCTTCACCCAGACCACGCTGGAATTAAGACTGACGCGCACGGGTGGATTGTAGTCGACGAATACTTGCAAACAACATCCCCAAACGTCTGGGCGTTCGGCGACGCGAACGGCAAGTACCTCTTCAAACACAAAGCCAACTACGATGCTGAAATAGTCTACTCCAACGCTGTTCTAGGGAGGAAGATCCCCTTCGACTACCACGCCGTCCCACACGCCGTCTTTACAGATCCTGAAATTGCCAGCGTCGGACTGAGGGAGAAAGAGGCGCTGGAGCAATTCGGCCCGGACAGGATTCTAATCGGTTTTGAACAATATGAAAACACAGCGAAAGGAGAAGCCATGGCTGTGAAGAACTTCTTCGTGAAGGTAATCTTGGAAAGGGATAGCCTCCGCATATTAGGCGCTCACCTTATCGGCCCAGAGGCGTCCGTGCTAATCCAGGAAATCATCAACCTCATGTACACGCCGGACCAGAGCGCACGGCCTCTGATGAATGCGATGCACATCCACCCCGCGCTGAGCGAGGTAGTCCAGCGAGCGTTCGGATCACTAATGACACCTGAACAGTACCACCACCAACTAAGCCACATGATGGGACACGAAGAGCACGCCTGAAGGACATCACGAGCGTAATGGAAGAGCGGGTAAGCTAATTGTTTCGTATCGAATTTGCCTTGTTTGGGCTAGGTTTCTCAAGAACATGCCGAAAGAATTAGTTGGACCATCTCTGCCGTAGTTGGGGTTTGGTAGTCGTGGTTCTCGGATCGGCGCTTTTTTCTCTACTTCATTCCTTTAGAGATTCTTGCCGCATTCGGAACCATCGCGATTCTCGATTTGCTCAATCGCTACCGGACTCGCCTAACCCTTGACAGGAGCGGTTTTCTTAGTATCGGAGTTTTGCTCACCATCTTTACCTTCTTGGGCGTTGCGTTGTCTCTTTCCATAGTGTCTCTACGCGTTTCATTGGCCATCATACCATTATTTCTGGGCGTTGAAGCGCTCGTAAGTTCGTATCGACCGACTCTCCTTAGAATGGACGTCACGACGCTTTTCGTCACTTCAATAATACTTGAAGAGATCGGCAGGGCTCTATACGTTATGACTTGAGAGCGCCATCAAAACTGGTTTTCGAGATCAGGTTCCGTTGTTAGTTTCGATGTGTGAAAAAAGTAAGCAGCCTGTTTCAAGATGAAAAATGACGCCATGGCCCGTTCAGAACCACCATCTCACTCGTACGAACAGGTTGGCGGGCCCGCCGGGATTTGAACCCGGGACCCTTCCCCAAGAAGGCTTCTCGGCCTGTTTCTTTTCGGGTGGCTTCCCATGGGTTCTAAAAGCCCAGAGGTAAAAGCATCACCGACACCTACCTGGCGTCTCCGATGCTCTACCTTTTCAGGATCCAATCTTGAAAGGATCTGACTGAGCTACGGGCCCCGAACGTTCACAGCACGGACCAGTATCAAAAGCGTTTCGCACGTATGAAGTTCTATGATGTTGCTTCTCCGAGAATCACAGTTACGGTGCCTTGTTCGTTGTTGCGCCCGATCGAGAGTTCGATGTTCTCGCCGACCTTCTTGTTTTGAACAGAATGCTGCAATTCCTCCCAGCTCTTCAGCGGCTTTTTGTCGGCTTCTAGGATTACGTCTCCGGCGGATACGCCGCCCTGGTTAGCAGGGCTACCCCTCCCCACTTTGACAACCAATACGCCGTTCTCGCTTGGGATATCGTATGATTCCGCTATGGCCCTGTTCAGGGTTATACCTGAGATTCCTAAGTACGGCCGGACAACTCGTCCGTTCTGTAAGATTTCCTTCGCAATTCCCCTGGCCGTATTGATGGGGATGGCGAACCCGATGCCCTGCGCAAATGGTATGTTCGCCGTATTAACGCCGATAACAGATCCCGTGCTGTCAACCAATGGGCCGCCGCTGTTCCCCGGGTTGATCGCTGCGTCGGTCTGAATCAAATCCTCATACATGTGATCCTCGATGTGTATGTGCCTCTTCAGCGCACTCACTACGCCAACAGTTGCAGTTGGCCCTGGAAGCAGGAACCCGTATGGGTTCCCAATCGCTATGGCAATCTGTCCAACGACTAGGTTGTCCGAATCTCCCAACTTCACCTTCGGCAGGTCTTCGCCGTCCACGCGAACAACTGCGATGTCGGACATGGCGTCCGAGCCTAGAACTTCGCCTTTGAATTTCTTGCCTTCAGTCGTTACGACTTCGACGCGCGATGCGTCTTCAACTATGTGGTGATTGGTTAAGATTCCGCCGTTAGAATCGAATATTATGCCTGACCCTAAACCGCGTAATGGTATTGTGTCGTAGAAGTTCTCGCGAATCACGCGCAGAGTCGCCACAGTGACTACTGCGGGGCTGACTTTCTGGATAGCAGCAGTTACATCTTTCTCGTTAACAGGAATCAATTCCAATGATACCTCAGAGCAAAATGAAAACAACCGAGCTCTATTTAATGACTAAGTGATCATAAAACTAGACAAGAGGGCCAACGAGATGGATGATGCGAAGTTCCTTAGGTGCGGAAAATGCGGTTACGAATTCCTTTCCAAAGCGTTGAACTCACCATGCCCTAAATGCAAGAGCCAAACCCTCGAAGAGAAAGACATGAAAACCTTGTCCGGTTTCAATGATTAGACAGAAGACTTTGCCCTAGCGTCCTGGCCTCTCTTTATTGTAGGAGTGCCGAACGCGGGTTGGCGCCCTTCGCCAGGAGAAGGCTAGGCTGCTCCTTTGGGCGGGATTCGAACCCGCGTCGACGACGTGACAGGCCGTCATCCTAGACCACTGAACGACCAGGGCATCGGCACCCCAGAAATCGCTGTGCCAGCTTAAAGCCTTGCTACAACATATACGCGGAACAGAAAAGACGCCAAGCATATCTTACGGTGGTCTTCGCTAGGATGTGACGGCATACGGACTCATATTTGGTTATGCTGTTGGTCATAGTCGCGGTGCTGATCCTTGTACCGGTCATCGTAGCCTACGCACATGTTCGTCAACGCCTGCTCGAAAGAATCTTCAAGAACAGATGATTTCACGGGCGGGTTGTAAGGACCTTCGCGAAATCGTTCTCGAAATATTCATCTTTGTTCCTGGTTAGGGAACCTCTCTGGTCGGTTCCGAGTTTCCGCAGGTCTGTCCTCTTGATCTTCCCGCTCACGGTCTTAGGCAGTTCGCTTACGAATTGTATGATCCGCGGCCGTTTGTAGGGCGCCATGTGCTGCCTGGTGAAGTTGAATATCTCCAAGGCCAGTTCTCTAGAAGCAATCAAGTTTGGTTTTAGCATCACGTACGCTTTTGGAACGAACCCTCTCAACGGATCTGGACTTGCAACGACAGCAACCTCCGTAATGGAAGGGTGGACCAGAAGTTCGCTCTCCACTTCGAAGGCACTGATCCTATAGTCTGAGCTCTTGAACACGTCGTCGGCTCGACCTATGAACCAGAAGTAGCCTTCGGCGTCCCGTGACGCCAAGTCGCCAGTGAGGTACCAATCGCCGACGAAGACCTCCCGATTCTTCTCGCGCGGGTCGATATAGCCATTCATCACTCCGACCGGCCTTCGCGGCTTAACCCGAATAGCAAGAATACCATCGGTCTTTGGTGCAACGGGATTATATTCATCGTCCAAGATTTCTACGTTAAACCCCGGAGCTACAACTCCCATCGAACCCAATTTGATCTTCATCCCTGGGAAGAAACCAACTGTTATGGTTGTCTCAGACTGTCCGAAGCCTTCTCGTATGGTAAGCCCAGTTGCGTCGTGCACTTTCTGGTTTATTTCTGGGTTCAATGGTTCGCCGGCGCTAATGAGTTCTCTGAGCGAGAAGTGGTAGTCCTTCAAGTTCTCCAAGAGTAGGAATCTCCATACGGTTGGGGGGGCGCAGAGGGTTCTCACGTCGTGGCTTTCAATCACGCTTAGAACGCGCTTGGGGTCGAATTTTCCAGAGTAATTGTAGAGGAAACTTGTAGCTTCTGCGTTCCAGGCTCCAAAGATACTACTATACGCGTACTTAGCCCAGCCAGGCGCACTGATGTTGTAATGTACATCTCCCCTTCTGGCTCCGATCCAGTACATGGTACTCAGGTGCCCAACCGGGTAGCTTCCGTGGGTTTGAAGAACAAGTTTGGGCTTCGCAGTCGTTCCCGATGTAAAGTAGATGAGGAGTTCGTCTTCGGGGCTAAATGTATCCTCGGTTCTAAAGTTTGCAGACTGATCGTCTATCTCCGCATAATCTGTCCAACCATTCCAACTTCCTCCAACGCTAACCTTGGAGACAGATTCGGGAAGTGAAGCTGAATCGATTCTACTAGTCAGTTCAGCGCCGGTGAAGATGCACTTAGCCTTCCCCCTTCCAATTCTGTCTCGAATATCGTCGACCGTCAGTAGGGTGGAGGCAGGTATGATTACGCATCCAGCTTTCATCGCCCCGAGGAAGACTTCGAACAATTCAACGGAACTAGGCATCATGAGCATGATTCGGTCCCTTCTCTTGAGCCCTAGGGTCATCAGGAAATTTGCTGCCTTGTTGGACCGTTCTTTCATCGCTTCAAAAGTGACCTTCGTCTCCGACCCTTTGTCGTCTACGTACATTAGAGCAGGGTTGGAACATTGCCCCGCCAGTGTATCGAAGTAATCTAAGGCCCAGTTGAACTGATTCAGCTCTGGCCAGTCGAATCCAACCTTCGCTTCCTCGTAGTTGTGTGCGTTTAGGAGGAGATCTCGAGCTGCAGTGAATTCTTTTAGGCCTGTCAAATTTGTCGTGCCCGAGTCGAATAGAGTTTCTTCTAAGGGTTGTTTTTGATTCCTCGCATTAGCAAGAAGCTTGAGAAATCATTCATTGTCTCTAATCGTAAGTTGCTAAATATTGCAGCCGACATAGGCAAACAAATTGGTTGAAGCTAGCTTGCCGAAGAAAACTTCGATCAGGAAGAGCAAACAGGCCACCGATTTCGCACTCGTGGACCATGCGGGGAGGTTGGTGAGGCTTCGTGATTTTCGCGGCAGGAAGGTTGTTCTCTTCTTCTATGTTCACGATGATACGCCAGGGTGTACGAAGGAAGCGTGCAACTTCCGGGACGGCTATGGACGCTTGAAAGCGAGGGATGTAGTGTTGCTAGGCATCAGCCCGGACCCGATAGAATCACACAACAATTTCGCGGACAAATACAACCTTCCGTATCCTCTGCTCGTTGACGCGAAGGCGGAGGTCGCAAAGAGGTTCGGCGTTTGGGGTAAGAAGAACATGTATGGCAGAACATACTTTGGAGTAATTCGCTGCACCTTCATCATCGACGAGACGGGTACAGTCGTGAAGGAATACAGGCGTGTGAAGGTGGATGGACACTTGGACCAAATTCTCAAAGACTTGGGATGACTCTTAGGGCAACCAGCCTCAGCAAGGTGGATCCCATGGTAAACTTGGACGTCGCGTATGTCCCAACCCCCAAGGACATCGTTCGAAGGATGCTTAGGCTGGCAAGCGTACGTCGCGGTGAAACCGTTTTCGACCTTGGAGCGGGAGACGGCCGAATCCTGATTGAGGCAGTGAGAGGGTTTGGGGCACAAGCCATAGGAGTAGAGGTAGACCCAGAACGACTAGTTCGTATGAAAGAACGATTAACGGCGACGGGCACAGAAGCCACGGTGATTCAAGGAGATTTCATGGATGCAAACGTCTCATTGGCCGACGTTGTTGCTATCTACCTTTCTGATTCGGTCAACGCTAAGCTAGAATCAAAACTGAGGAAAGAGCTCAAAACTGGGGCACGGGTTGTCTCCTTAGATTATACCCTTCCAGGCTGGGTGCCAGAGAAGGAGTTGACGGTCAAAAGCGGCGGTATTTCGCGTAAAATATACCTATATAGGGTCGCGTGAAACGCGCGTGTACCATACCGTACAGGTATCTACATAACTTACCCAGAGGGGGGCCGAAACTTGTAAATAAAGAAGCATGCTACGCTAGTATGTTAGCATGGGGGAGGTGAGAGATGTTGTCTAAGTTCAAATTTCTCCTACCCGCAATAGTACTAATCATCGTAGTAGCGCTAATCCTGGCCTCAAGCAACGCTAGTTTCCTTACATTCTCGCACGCCTGGATCGCCAAGGCTCTATTGGGTCAAGGTACTGGAGGCGGCGGTCACGGCATGGGTAGAATAATAGGGCATCATTAAGGCCCTAGAGAGAGGCCTCTAGTTCATTCTCCTCCCCTTTTTAGTGTAAATTATAAAGTTATTATACTTGCGGCGCCATTTCCGCTTAAATGCGAGCAAGGATGCTAGCGACTGAGAAGGTAGGGCTCCTCCAAAGGCACAAAATTGTCACGGAGATCATGAAGCAACTCGACCCTACAAATATCAAGATCCTTTCCACGATGTGGGAAACTGGCCCACGGAACCTTCTCGAAGTTTCTAGAAAAACTGGTATACCATTTACCTCTGTGTATCATCGTGTGGGCAAGATTGAGGCAAAGTCAAAACGCCTCGCCACTGTGATTCCGCAGGTTTCCAAACTTGGAATGGTAAGGATTGCTCTTTTCACCGCTGCTAGACCAGGCTCCGAAGAGAGCGTAACTACTGCGCTGAAGATACCCAACCTTTGGCGTTCCGTGAACCGTTGCGAAGGCGCCTTCACACACGTGTCAATTCATGTCGTCCCTGTACAATTCATGAAACATTTCAGGACATACCTGAAACGACTTTCCGAATCAGGTTTGATTAAACAGTCGAAAATGTTCCTTACAGGAGAATACATTCCTAACTTCCCAGCTTTCAAGTACTACGACCCGTCCTCTAATCAATGGACATTTGACTGGGAGCGCTGGTTGAACGCGCTCAAACGGGACCCCACCAAGACGATCGAAGACCCGGAAAGTTATGCTATGCTTGCAGACGAGAAAGACCTGCTAATTATCAAGGAACTTGAGAAGAATGCGCGACAGAGCTTCGCGGAGATTGCGCCGCTCATGGGAATATCTTTGCAAGGCGTCAAGTACCATTACGACAAGAAACTGGTTCCATCTGAAATTGTGAAGTATGTTGGTTACGATGTCTGGCCGTACCCCGAAGAAGTGTCGGCTTATCATGAGATCTTCCTCAAGTTCACTAGCACAATAGAGATGAACAGGTTCTATTCCTTAGTCCGTGAATTGTTCTTTGTACTTGGCGTCTCAAAAGTACTTCACGAGAACTCATTGATCGTGCGAACCTACACGCTACAAAACCAGGTTTGGAGCATGTTCTCTTTCTTCTCACAAATGGCGAAGGAAGGGATAATCGAATCATATTCTTCTGTTAGGCAAGATTTCAGCGGCAGAGAGACACAATCAATATCATTTGAGCTCTTCGACAGCGAGAAAGGATGGACTTTCGATTTAGATAACTGCCTGTCAGATCTAGCGAAACTAACTCAACTCGTCCCAGCCGTTCAAAAGGTCTAATGCTGGTCCCGCGGACCGGAGTTTCGTAGAGTTTAACATCGTTTCAGTCGCTCTAAGCCTAGTAGGCTGAACTCCAAATCGCTTCGGACCAAGACCTAGTGTAAATGACTATTATGGTCCCGCGGGCCGGAGTTTCATAGGGGTTTAGGCCCTATTTTGAATTCGCCGAGCCAGCAAGGGGCTCTCCAGCGACACTCCGGTGTCCGTTGTTAGCCCAGTAGGCTGACATGGGTACGCCTTGGGCGCACACCTACAGCGTCTCCGTCGCTCCGAATAAGAGAGACTCGGAAGCTCTACCAGGCTGAGCTACCGCGGGACTGATTCAAAACCTTCGCTCTGTAGCCTATAAGGTTTCATGAACCATACGCCGAACCACCCGTCTTAGTGGTCCGAAAATACTCGCCCGGATTAAATCCCTGGAGGCATTCTCCTCCGCGTTAGGTTAGTTAGGATGATATTCAAGCGATCTTTCCGTGTTCACTGGGTTGACACAGACACTGCAGGCGTCATGCACTTTAGCAACTTCTTCCGTTACTTCGAAGCTTGCGAAGAAGAATTCTATCGTTCCCTCTCTCTGCCGCTGACTGAGATCCACGATAGATTTGGTGTATTATTACCCCGCGTCGAGGCCCACTGTCAATACAAAGCCGCGTGCAGATTCGATGAGCTGATCGATGTTACGTTGAAAATTCGCGAGGTCCAGAAGAAGGTCATCATCTACGATTTCCAAGTTATGCGTCAATCAGATGGAAAACTGGCGGCGGAAGGCTTCGTGAAATGCATTGCTGTAGATTCAGAATGGAAAGCCGTCTCCTTACCCGGTGAAGTCTCAAGAACAATTCGTAATAGCATACTCTAAAGACTAGATCGTGGCTGAAACTATACAACGTAAGGGTTAGAAACTATCGCTGCGACCGTCCACACTTCTCGCAGAAAATTAGATCCTTGGCATTCTTCTTGCCGCAGAATTTGCATTTCCATCGGTCAGTTTGAGCTGAGATTGCGTCATGCTTTTTTCCGCCCCTGATTCCGAGCCAGCATAGGATGATTCCTATCAACAGGAACTCGTAGCCGGCGAACTCAATAATTGGATTCAGGAGCGTTACATTCTCGACGGTGTTTAAGCTAAAGATTACGACTCGGCGAGCCGTGTCCTCGTTGTCGAAGACGAAGTAATAAGTGCTGCTAGTTGTGGGTATGAAGGTGAAGTTGGAGGATATGACCGTCGGCCGAACGAGGATGATTGCGCTGGGCTTTCCTGCTCGCCATAGGGAGAAGTTCCCCTGATCCATCACGTAGAATGCTACCTCATGCCCATCGGAGACCTCCAATGCCCCTTCCACCTGGGTACCCCCTCTTAGGTCGGCCGAGAGTGAGGTGTAGTTTGTGGCTGGCACTGCGATGAGTGTCGGTGGTAGGATTGGGAGCAGAGTCTGAGCGTGCGATGCTAAACCGAAGGTCTGTGCAATTGGGCTGAGAAACAGTGGGCCCTGCTCAAGCGTGAACACTCCCGCTAGGAGTAGGAGCACGCCGATTGTCAAAACCTTTCTTCGCATCATCCTCACCATTATTCAGCTAGTTTAGTTGTTCCATCGCTCCTCGACAGGGTGGCGGGCCCGCGGGGATTCGAACCCCGGATCCCAGGCTTTCACCGCTTCCGCCCCGAAGGCTTACACGACTCTTACGCATCTCTGTGTCTTAATCCTGGCTCGACTACGGGCCCTTGTTGCCGGCAGCCATAGACGAAGATTGGCGTATATGGTTAGCGAAACGCCCGTGGACCGAGCACGGGAAGCTTAGATTGCGGTCCCGGTAACATCGTATTGAAGACGATACCCCCCTCTGATATCCCTTCATGGAGAAAAAGGAATACTGTTAGGTACCATACGTCTATGCGTCGAACATGTGGTGAAAACAACTGCCCATCTTGTCGGGTGAGGAAATTGAAAGCCGCGTGCGAAACGGTTCGCTTGCCCTCACGCCTTTCGAACGGGTCTGCCTGAATGGAGGCGGTTACGACTTGCGCCTGGGAATGGAAGTGATCATTCCACCCGGAGAAAATCGCTTGGTAGCAACCCTTGAGAGAGTTGAGTTGGGAGATGATATAGCTGGGACATTGCATCTTCGCTCCTCCCTTGCACGCAAGGGAATAATCGCCAGCCTAGCGTTGGTAGACCCAGGCTTTCACGGGCAACTAACGATTTCTCTCTTCAACGGAGGAGAAGAATTATTCAAAATGAGTCGGAATGGCAAGTTCGTGCAACTCGTGCTACATGAGCTTAGCAGCAAGACGAATTTTATGTACAGTGGGAAGTACCAAGATAGCCAAGGAATTGTAGATAGCCGCCCCTAGGCACCCCACTCTTTGTGTCAATACATGTCGAAAGTATTATTACCGGTGTGCATGAGCATGTGAATATCCCTACTTGTCAAATCGACTACAGAAGGCGGCATCTTGAAAGCAGGTTCACGTATATCCGACCTAAAGTACAAGCTCATGACCATAGAGCTCCTCAACTTAGCGAAAAACTACTACACATACAGAGAACTCGCACAAATCATCGGACTCCCTGAGACCGTTCTAAGCAGATACGTAAAGGGCCACGTGCTACCGACGATAGATCGAGCGCAGAACATCAACAGAACCCTACAGAAAATAATGCGTCTCGAAGGGGAGATTCAGCAAAGAATCCGTTTCGACGAATCTGGATACTTCGACAACACTAAACTCATCTCAGACACACTGCTCCTCGAACGTGCAGTTCAACATGCCGTAAACGCATTCGCTGGCATGCGCATTACAAAGATCCTTGCGGCAGCCGTTGACGGTGTACCGTTGGCGGCGCTTCTCGCACACAGGCTTGGTGTTGGCCTCATAATCGCAAAGAAAACTAGGGAAGTGGGAGTACGAGAGTTCATTGAAGAAGTCTACATCCCCAACAGGACTGCAATAATGGTCAGTCTATATGTCCCACGAGACGCGCTAAGAAAAGGGGATTGCGTACTCATAGTGGACGATGTCATCGATAGCGGCGAAACACAGATTGCATTAACCCGAATCGTTCAGAAAGCCAAAGCAGAAGTCACAGGCATGTATGCTCTCATCAGTACGGGTTCAGAGTGGAAGAGCAGGATCGAAGCAGTCACTCATTGCCCAGTAGAAATCGTTTTGCAAGTGGGCAAGAAACCACTACAAGAAGTCTGAACAAAGTTCGGACTTCGCTCGGCAACCAGCCCAGTTACGACTCAATTTGCACCTCCAAAGCGGGAAATATTAGAATACCCAGTTGTCGAGTGAACCCGCTGGCTTTCATGCGCCGACAACTTAGCTTCTAGGCTATCCCGAGTTAGCAGGCCTTTTTCTGTGATGAAACCTGTTACAAGCTCGACTGGTGTGAGGTCAAATGCGGGGTTGAAGACTGGAACACCTTTCGGTACAATTCGTTTTCCTCCTATGTGAGTGACTTCTTGCGGGCTCCTTTCCTCGATTCTTACCTCAGACTGCTCGGTCTTAAGGTCGAAGGTTGAGGAGGGTGCAACAACGTAGAACGGAATCTGGTTTGCTTTCGCTGCCAGCGAAATAAGATAGGTACCAACCTTATTGGCGACGAACCTCTTTGTGATTCTGTCCGCACCTACGAAGACGCTTTGTACCATGCCCCTACTCATCACGTATCCAGCGGCCCCGTCAACAATTAGTGTCACAGGGATTCCGTCCCGGAGAAGTTCGTAGGTCGTTAATTTTGCTCCCTGGAGCCTAGGCCGCGTTTCAGTAGCAATCACACGAACTCTTTTGCCCTGCCCGATCGCTGTGCGAATCGGAGCGATGGCTGTGCCGTAACTGACAGTCGCGAGCGTTCCAGTATTACAGTGGGTTAGGACTTGATCGCCGTCGTTAATCAGTCCGGCGCCATATTCGCCGATTTTTCGGCTTGCCTGAACATCTTCCTCAGCCATTTTCTGAGCCTCGGCGACGATGTGAGATGCTACTTCGTTCGGTCCCCCCGCTGTTTGTCGAGCTTCTCGAAGGATTCTATCAATAGCCCAGAACAGGTTCCTTGCTGTTGGGCGACTCTTTCGAAGTGCTTCCGCCGCTGTTTCAAGGTCCTGCATGAAATGTTCTTTGTCTTTCGTTCTGCTCGCGTTGGCGGCGAGGGCGAGCCCCATGGCCGCGGCGATGCCTATTGCCGGAGCACCTCGGACAGTCATTTCTCTTATGGCCTTGGCAACCTGGCGGTAATCTTTGAAGGATACGTAGGCAAACTTGTAGGGTAATCTTGTTTGGTCTATCATTCTCACTCGGCCGCCAACCCACTCGACTGTTCTTAGTTCGGACATCGGCCGCAAGTAATCCACCTGTTGACGAGAATGGTCGTGCGCGTTGAATTAGCTTTCCCATGCGAATCAATACCATGACTCTTTGCGAGGTTCAATTTCAAAGAAGTTCTGTTTGGGGATGCTTACGGAGTGAATTATCGCTCGCTGGTGCTCTTGGTCGCAAAAGCATTAAGGGATGATGTACCAGCGGTGAGTCGAGTGCCCTTTCATGGAGAACAACCTCGGCTCAACACCTCAAGCTCCCGCGCAGGTCCAAGAAAAACCGCCGTTTACCCCTTGGAACGCGGTGTCCGGTCCGCGTTTGGTATACATACCCTATAAATCTGAACTCATGGAGTTAAGGGACCGAGGATTTGGCGACCTCCGGAAGGACAAGCTTGTCCTTTCTCCGTACGAATCATTCTATCTTCTAGAGAAACAGAAGATTAGAGTGTTTGCCAAGGATGCAGGCCGGGAGTTGGAGCTTCGAGACTTAGTCCAGAAGTATTCAGTTGACAAACCCGAGATCTGGATCAAGTACTTGGTGTACCGTGACCTACGGGAGCGTGGGTACATAGTCCGTGAGTCCACTAGGGCCTTCGATTTTGACATTTACGGAAAAGGGCCGCTGAGGCGTTTAATCTCAATCGTATACGAAGGCGGCGAAGCGAGCCTTCGTAAATTAAGTAAACTGCTTCAATATTCTGACAAAGAGAAGAAGGAGTTGATACTAGCCGTCGTTGATAGGCGGACCGATATTGTGTACTATACGTTGAGTTCGTTGAATGTCTAACAACAGTTATTGTAGCCTACTGGGGCTGCCGCGCGTTGCAGTGGGGACAAATAAGTTCCCCACCTTGTAGCTGAGCACCGCACTGGACGCAGTACTTGACCTGAGCTACTCCTGTCCCGGGCTGGAGGATTGGTTGTGGTATGACAGCTTCGGCGCCACGATGGCGGATGGTTCCTCCTAGGGCTCCGCCGAAGGCACCAGCAACCAGATTTGTTAGCAAGATGAAAATGACTGCTTCCTGCAACTGCGATAACGGGGGGGTCGGCGTGTTTGGGATCGGTATTACTTCGAAGATTAGGAAGATTTGGGAGACGCCAAGGAAGAATGGTGCGTTGAGAATTCCTGCAAGGGCACCAGCCGCTGCTGCCTGACCAACCCTGCCGTAAAGAACGTATGCAGCGACAATTCCTCCAACGACTGCCCCTATCACTGTCGAGAATTGCAAATCAGTGATGCTTAAAACCGCGGATAGAAATCCGCCTACAATCAGGCCGCTCAACGTTGCAGCCCAGAGGTCTTTGCTTTTGGTGGACAAAGTAGTTCGAATTGCCAGAATTCCCGCTTCGCTATAAAGCATTGTACCTTCGATGTCTCGAATTTAACTCACAACATTATAGGAGAGGCTCTCGCTACTGCGAAGGCTAGCGTGTTGAAACTTGACCGCAAAAGCGTTCACGCTCCCGCGGGGCATTAGAGATACGGACTCAGTGGAGATGAATCAAAGGCTTTGGCTCTATGGTAAGATACGTGATGTGGTCCGCAGATACGGGTTCCAAATGGTTGAACCTGCAACGATTGAGAACCTCAATACTCTTGAAGCCAAGAGTGGCCCAGCGATACGGAATGAGATTTACTGGTTCAAGGATAAGGGCGGGAGAAGCCTTGGCCTTCGCTTCGACCTCACCGTCGGCATAGCAAGGATGGTCGCGAACCGATCCGACCTACCCGAGCCTATGAAATTCGCCACAATTGGCGGGAACTGGCGCTATGATGAGCCACAATACGGGAGATATCGCTACTTCACCCAATGGGACGTAGAAATCTTCGGCTCAGAAAGTCCTTTGGCAGATGCAGAGGTGATCTGTGTCGGGGCAGACATCCTAAGCAGCGTCGGGTTGAAAGACTGCATTATCAGAATTAGCAACAGGAAACTCACAGAAGCTTACCTCAAGCAATTGGGCATCAAATCGGGCAAGAGACTGGATCAGTGCCTTAGGATCATCGATAAGCTCAGAAAGGCTAACCGCGAGCAACTGGAAAAAGAGTTCCAAGCTGCTAAGATCGGGAAAGAAGCAGTAAAGGAAATTTTCTCGTTCATCTCCCTGAACGGGTCTCCAGCAAGTGTCCTTGCGAAGCTGAACAGTTTCACTTTCACTGAAGAGAATGCCAAGAAAGGTTTGGAGGAGTTGACGAATCTAGCAGACGCCCTAGCATCATTAGGGCGTTTAGGGATCTGTGTATATGACCTTAGCATAGTGCGCGGAATTGGATACTACGACGGAATTGTCTTCGAAGCTTTCGATAAGGGTGGGGAAGGCGTTGGCTCAATCTTCGGTGGCGGGAGATACGACCGGTTGTGCAGAATATATGGAAAGCGTGACATACCAGCAACCGGCGTGGCGGGTGGGATCGAGCGCCTAATGATTTCACTGGAACGAGACAACCTGTTTCCGAAGGGCCCTATGGGTGCCAAGGTCTTCATCGCTACGGTCCAAGAAGGCCTCAAGCACGAAGCAACGAAGCTGGCACAAAAGCTTCGAGATAACGGAATCGCAACCGAGGTTGACTTGAAGACACGCCCTTTGGGCAAGCAGTTAGAATACGCGAACGCAGCTAAGATCCCATTCTTGATAGTGCTCGGCCCACAGGAACTTCAAACCCAAACCGTCAAAGTTAAGGAAATGGCCACTCGAAACGAGATGCCCGTACCCCTCGACGCTCTTGTGGAAAAGCTCCAGTCTTTGAATTAGTCGCCGCCGATGAAGACTTCTTTCTCATTGGACTGCAAGATTGCAGTTAGAGTTGCCCGTTCACCGACTAAATCTCGCATTGAAACAACTCCAATTGGTTTCCCCTGCTCATCGACCACTACGACGTGTCTTATCCTATTCTTGTTCATCGCTTTGGCCGCCTCAGCCACGTCCGAGCTGGCTTTTGCGGTAATAACATGTTTCGTACTCACTTCGTCCACTGCTGCGTTCAGCGTTTTTCCCGATGCTATGGCTTTCATTATGTCCCTTTCCGAGATTACGCCGACGAGTTTTGTTCCTTCTTTTGCGTCGCATATGACTAGGAGGCCCATGTTGTTGTCCACCATGAGTTTTGCTGCGTCGAGCATTGTCGTGCCCGAGGGAATCGCGACTATAGGCCGTTGCAGAATATGCTCAAGCTTCATGCTTGCTGATCCTCCTCTCTACCAAGCCTGGAACCCATCGGAGTATAAGGTAAACCTGTTTTCCCGATGTAGAGAGCTTTAGGTCGAATCAGCCTGTTAGCTTTCAAGTATTCAATTGAGTGCGCCGTCCAACCTGCAATTCTGCTCATCGCGAAGATCGGCGTGAACAGGTCAGTAGGGATTCCCAATATGTGGAAGACAATACCCGAGTATGAGTCAACGTTCGGAAAAATCGGTAAACCTGCAAGGTGTTTAAGGGCGCTGGCCTCAATCGCGCTGGCGGTATCAAATAACTTAGTCTGATTCCGCTTTACTGCAAGTTCCCCACCGAGTTTCTTGAGAATAACGTACCTGGGATCCCAAGTCTTGTACACTCGATGGCCAAAGCCCATGATCTTTTTCTTTTGAGCCAGAGCTTCAACAACATAGCCTTCAGCTCTGGAAGGGTCACCAACCTCGATGACCGTTTGGAGAGCAACCTCATTTGCCCCGCCGTGAAGAGGCCCCCTCAATGTCGCAATACCAGAGGTAATTATGGAGTACATGTCAGCCAAGGTTGAAGCCGTCACCGTGCATGAGAAGGTTGATGCGTTCATTTCATGTTCCGCGTGGAGGATCAGAGCGACGTCCATGACATGGGCATCATATGGATCAGGCTCTTTCCCCGTCAGCATGTATAGGAAGTCTGCAGCGTGGCTCAAACCCTGCTTGGGTAAAACAGGGTCCTTTCGGTTTCTGATTCGGTCAAATGCTGCAATGATCGCTGGCGTTCTCGCTAAAATTCTGAGCGCCTTGTCGACTCGACCCTCGATGCTATCCGTCGTTGGTTGGGGGTCGTACAAGCCGAGGGCTGAAACTGATGTTCGCAAAACGTCCATCGGATCGCCTTTGATGGGAAGTGACAGAATTAATTGTGATATCTCAGGTTCAAGGGATCGATAAGATTCGATTCGCCCATTGAATTCTGCCAACTGGGATTTTGTTGGAAGCCAGCCGTATATTAGAAGGTAGGCAGTTTCCTCGAAGGTAGCATGCTCAGCCAAGTCTTCGATGCTGTAGCCTCTGTAGAAGAGTTTGCTGGCCTCACCATCAATGAAGCAGATCTTACTCTCCTTCACGTACACGTTGTCGAGCCCTTTGTGGATGACGACGGGTTCTCTTACGAGAGACAATCTGACCTGAACGGGCTCCCACGAGGTTCTTTATACAAATTGCCCAGTACAGACAAGGGAGCCTTGAGGAGCCTTTGAGTGATTCAATGGTTAGACGATGCTGATTGTGCCGTCTCCAGTGAACCAAAAGGGCGGACTGTAGACCGAATCAAGAGGATCGCTCGATTCCAACCTGCTGAAGGGCGAGACGGTATTGTATACGGAAGCGAATACGGAATTGCCGCTTGCTAGGTAGTAGAACAGAGCGCCAGTCAAGTCGTCGATTTGTCCGAAAGCGAGGGTGATGCGTCCATTGCAAGAGATTACAGCCTTAACGCCTGCATTAATGAAATAGCTGGCAATGAGGACTGAATTTGATGACATCAACACTACCAATTTGACGTTCTCTAGAGAATCCGCCTGCAAATGTTCGCTCAGGAATTGAATACTAATGCCGAGGATTCCAGCATTCTGATTAACTCGCCCCTGCTCGAAGTCATCCGCGTATTTCCGTTCGGCAGCTAGATTGACGGTCTGTCCGACGTACCAGTAAGTTCTGTGTGCGAATGAATACGTATTCGTGCGCCAGACGATCACATCGTAGTTGTTCAGTTGAGTCGTGAGGAAGTCAAGTGTCACAGCAGAGCTGGAAAGGAAACTCACTTGATACCCAACGTGAGCTAAATCGTATTTGAGCGTCGTGGCATAGTAGCCCATAGGGGCTAGTGCATCGAGCGAAGAGAGGATCACGGCCTTGCGCTCTGGTTGGGCCTGAACCGGCGCGATCGCTACCAACGCCAATGAAACTAGGACCAACATAAACGCAGCATGTAACCTTCGTTGCAAATTCCTACAGCTACGCGGCCACGAAGGATTCTGTGAGATAAAAGGTGCCTTAGCCAAGTGACAAATGCAAGTAAAAGACATGCCATAATTCTTTCCGGAGTTACTTCTAGAATGCAAGAACGCCATGGACGCGAGTACGACAATGCCTTCAGTTTGCCATCCGCTTTCCAGTCATTTCTCATTGCAAGGCCGCCATCGCGGCCAGAACGGTTTCTTGCCATTATCGTCTCTTGGGATAAATGTGAAATTCACTTACTGAAACGAATAAGCAATAGCCGGATCACGACTAGGATGCTTCGCGAAAAATCGTGTCCCATGCGAGGTTGAATGTTCCAAAACACCAGTAAGCTGCTCCGTAGGCGTTGCTTAAGTAGGCTCCTCAAAAAGTGCAAATCAAACCGCCGAGGCATTTCCATCTCCATAGAATGGAGACATGGTGTTTCGGATTATGATTAATGGGTGCCCCTCCATTAGACTGAAACATTAATATACGTAAAATGGTACACCAGTGTTTCGGCGCCCGACATGTCCCAAGCTTTCACAACGAAACCCCTTACCACAGACAACGAGATACTTTGGGCAACCTTCACGCATGACCAAAGCCTCTTCAACGCCCCTCGACTCACAATAGTGCTACCAAACCACTTAACAGACCTAAGCCTGAACCTCGAAAAGCTCTCAAAGAAAATAACCGGCCGCATACCACTAATCGTCGGGGACTTCCTCGACAACCTGCTTTCTGTTTCATCGGCTCCAGCAGGGCTCTACTCCTTCCTTTGCAAACTCTTCACGGGAATTGGAACAAACGGGCAGACCGGTTTCTTCCTAGCGACAGAGGATATGCACGACTCAAAGAAAACTGCGATTCTCAAGAGATTCGCTGACGTTGTCATCGAATACCGGGCAATACAAGAAATAGCCAACTACCGGCTTGAGGCTCGAATCCTCGACCAAGCACAAAACCATTACAGTACATGGGACAGCAGCGAAAACTCGGATTCATAATATGAAGACCAACCTTTCCTAAGCAACCAGCTCTCTAAGATCGGGCGCCAGCCAAACCTCCTCCGAAAGCCTATCCCGGCTTGTTCTGAAGCTCCAAGCGCATCCTGAAGCTTCGAGAGAACTTTTCGGCCACTCACGCGGTTCTTATCGAGGCTGCTTCCTCCAACCCTAGTTCCTTAGTCGAAATCTCTCGCATCTTGAATTTTTGGACCTTCCCCGTAACCGTCATGGGAAACGTTTCTGTGAACTTGAAATATGCTGGAACCTTGAAGTAGGCAATTCTAGTTTTGCAGAATTCCTGCAACTCCTCGGCAGTGGCTGTCTCGCCCGGTTTCAACTTAACCCAAGCCATAACCTCTTCTCCGTACTTCCGACTGGGAATGCCGATTACCTGCACGTCAGAAATCTTAGGGTGTGTGTAGAGGAAATCTTCCACCTCCCTGGGGAAAACCTTCTCTCCACCCCGGCTAATCATGTCCTTCGTGCGCCCAACAATGTTCACATAACCATTCGGTTGCATGAGTGCGAGGTCCCCCGTATGCATCCACCCCTCCCGGTCAATGGCTTCCCGCGTGGCTTCCGGATTGCTCCAGTACTTCAGCATCACGAGGTAACCACGTACGCAAAGCTCGCCAGCTGTCCCACGTGGGACGGTACGGTTGGTTAGTGGTTCAATGACCCTTGCTTCGACATGTGGAAGTGGGCGGCCGACCGTTGATACTCGAAGTTCCAAGGGATCGTCGAGCCGGGTTTGAAATGAAACGGGGGATGTTTCCGTCATTCCATAACAAATTGTGATCTCACGTATGCCCATGTCCGAGATGACTTTCTTCATGACCTCGACGGGGCACGGCGAACCTGCCATGACACCAGTTCTTAGGCTTGACAAGTCGAATTGGTTGAAGTTGGGATCGTTCAGTTCGGCTATGAACATTGTTGGTACGCCGTGAAGCGCCGTACACCTTTCTTCCTCCACGGTCCGGAGCACGGTTTCTGAGCTGAAGGCATCTGACGGAAGAACCATGGTGGCACCGTGGGTTACGCACGCGAGGTTTCCTAACACCATGCCAAAACAATGGTAGAAGGGGACTGGGATGCATAGTTTGTCGTGGTGGGTAAATTTCATTTCTTCTCCGACGAAGAAACCGTTATTCAAAATGCCGTAATGGGTTAGGGTTGCGCCTTTAGGAAAACCGGTAGTTCCCGAAGTATATTGAATGTTAATGGCATCATAACACTCAAGCATCCTTTCTCTCTCCTTGAGTTCCCGTGGGGAGGAGTTCATTGTTCCGATTTCTAGAAAACGCTCCCAGGAAAGCATTGAAGGCGGAGAAGGCTCCCCCCCATCGCTGAGTGTTACGATTCGACGTAGAGCAGGGACTCGAGCAGCCTTGATTTCTTGGCCAGCTCCTATCTTCGGGAGCTTTCTGATTTCAGGTGCCAGTTCTGTTATCATCCAATGGTAGTCCGAGGTTTTGAATTGTTTGGCCGTTATGAGGAGGCTTATCCCGGATTGGTTCAGCGCATACTCCAACTCTTGAACTCGGTATGCGGGATTGACGTTGACTAGGATCGCCCCAACCTTTGCAGTAGCGAACTGGGTCAGAACCCATTCCGCATTATTTGGCGACCATATACCAACTCGGTCTCCCTTCTGTACGCCGAAACCAAGAAGCGCTACGGCGAACTCATCCACCCGCTCCTTCAGTTGGGCGTAGGTCAATCTCAGGCCCTGATGCCTAGAAACGAGCGCTTCTGCATCCTCATGCCCCGAAACGACCTCGTCGAAGAGACGCCCAACGGTCTTTTCGATGAGAGGTTTCTCCGTTGGGCCGTGTTCGTAGCTTGGCTCGGGCCCCTTTTCCTTCATTTGCGGTCGCGTGCCGTTTGGGGCTTGGTGTGAAAGAATAATTCTTGGTACCTTTACTAATTATGGTAAAATTCATGGCGGGCCCGCGGGGATTTGAACCCCGGACCTCTGTACCAGTGCTGGGCTGGTTCTACAGCTTTTTCCGGTGTTCCTTAGGGGGTTCGGCAACAAATTCCGCTTTATGTGCGGAGCCTGCCGCTCTATCCAACCTGAGCTACGGGCCCAAGGGTGGAACGCGGCGGGTAAAGTAAAAGGATTAAGGCGCAGCGATTCGAAGAAGTTTAAAGAACCAATCGGATTTCCTTTGTCTCTGTGCGGGGATTCCCGAGCCAGGTCAAAGGGGCAGGACCACCCGGCGCGGTGGGGCCACACTTAAGATCAGAACTTGCCTTGGGAGATGAGGAGACATCCTGTGGCGTAGAGCCAGCGGATGGGCGCGTAAGCCTTCAGGGGTTCGAATCCCCTTCCCCGCACCAACCACACCAAGTATAACGCATGTAAGAACCGTGATGAATGCGAAAAATTGGTTCCGGATACATTTCGATTCACCTTTGAATAAGGATGTTAGTTGCGTGATCATTACCTGATTTTTCGAGTAAGCAAGAGGCTAAACGAAATAGAAAGCAACAGTATGACTCCGAACATTATCCCAACCAACTTTCCCAATGACAAGACAGTCAACACTAAGACCCCTACGATTAATAGAAGAATGATGTTGAACCTGACCCCAACGTTTCTTGACCTGACGATTAGAGCAACCAAACTCACAACCACAAGTAACACAAACAGGTCTACAACAAGACTGAGCAAGCTCATTCAAAACGCCTCCACGAAACGGCCGGCCGAGAGGTAAGGTTCATCCGCGGAAAGAAAAGACCCTCAAGAGAATCGGAAGACTTAGAGGCCGTATTCAACCTTTCCAAAGCCAATATTCAGTATCAGTCCAACCTAGGCCTAGCTGATTCTTGAATACAAGTTGATCGGGTAGATAGTTCAATCAGCGAATTCACAGAGCAGTCTTGCTCCGCAGGATGATGTCGCGAAGAAAAGTGCGCGGATCTGGTTTACAGGCCACAATGTCTGGGTGAATGAGAAAGGTTAGGTGTGAAGCTTGGGTTGGTCGTACTAGTACAAAGTAATGTAGTAATATGTTATGACTCGGACGTAGATGTCGCCGAAGAAAAATAGTGGCGGTACCCATTGATCAGCTTGGAAAGCGGATGGGGTCACGAATAACCCGGAGACTACCACACTCGACCCAGCTAAGCTCGCTGGAATTTGCATTTTGCCTGAAACCATCAACCGGTAGTTGCGCCCGTTAACTTGAACGTAGAAAATCTGCGTCACCGGAGTGGAACAAGGATCGACTGCCACACTGCATACTGGTGCCAAAGTCAACACCTTCAGCTTTCCTAGCACAGTCACGTTCTCATGCATTGGTTGGATTCCCCCCCCCACTCCGACAGATGGTGGAGGCGCGGCGAAGATTTGAGGTTCAACCATCGAATTGGTGCGAACCACAGAATTGTAGGAGTAAACGGCGGCCATTACCAGGAAAGCAACCGCGACAAGCGCTATGATGGAGTTTACGTGCTTTCGATTTTTCACAACGACCAGCCGCTAGAGTGAAATCTACGAGCGTAACAAGCTCGGAAACCTAAAGGAACTCTTGACTAAACTTATCAAATCTCAAAACCCCGCCGTATTCAAATTGATAATAACTAGCTACCTTATCTAGGAAAGTGCGACAGAATAAACTGCAACCTAATAGAACGATCTAATGGGGAAAGGGGTAATTCTACCTGTCTAGGATTAAATCCCAGTTCCCATTGCGTCAAGATGAGCCTCCCGAACACTCCCCCCACGGGTTCTCCCCTCAGGCCTCGCAAGCCGCTAGGTTTAACGAACTGGCGTATGCCCTGGCATTTTGCAATAGACTGTTGGCTTATTATACGACTGTCCCAAGCCTTCCTTAGCGCACGGAAGTGAAAATCTGTTGGCGAAGAAGTTTAAACGGATTGACACCAAACTCATCCATGCTGGCGAACCCGAACCACGCATCATGGGCGCGGTTAGCATCCCGATATTTCAGTCGGCAATGTTTGAATATTCTGGCGAGACGAGCTACCACGACCTCAAATATATTCGCTTGAACAACACCCCAAACCATACGGCGCTCCACGAAAAGTTGGCAGCCCTCGAAAACGCTGAAGCCGCATTGGTCACAGCCAGCGGGATGGCCGCCATCTCAACAACCTTACTGTCGTTTCTCTCCACAGGCGACCATTTGCTTGCCCAAAACTGCCTGTATGGAGGAACTCACGATTTTGTAACGAAGGATTTTCGCACATTCGGCATATCTTACGATTTCATTGACGCTAACGACTCAGAGTCATGGAAGGAAAAGCTGCGGCCCAATACCAGGGCAATTTACGTAGAAACGATAACAAACCCTATGATGCAGGTTGCCGACCACAAGGCGGTCGTCAAATTTGCTAAAGCTAATGGGCTAGTGACAATAATCGACAACACCTTCGCGAGCCCGATCAACTTCCGTCCCTCAGAATGGGGCTTCGACCTATCACTGCACAGTTGTACAAAGTATCTGAACGGCCATTCCGATATTGTGGCCGGCGCGATCATAGGCCGCGCAGGAATGGTTGAGAAAGTGAAGCATAGGCTTGACCACTTGGGTGGTTCGCTCGACCCTCACGCCTGTTTTCTACTCCATAGGGGAATCAAAACGCTTGGAGTTAGGGTCAGGTACCAGAACGAGAGCGCAATTAAGATCGCAAAATTCCTGCATGAACATCCGGCCGTCGAGAAAGTCAATTACCCAGGCCTCGACACACACCCGCAGTACTCGAGAGCAAGAGAACTCTTTGACGGCTTCGGGGGCATGTTAAGCTTCGAACTAAAGGGCGGAGTTGCAGCAGCCCGCCGCTTCATGGATCACACGACGCTACCAATAATAGCGCCAAGCCTTGGCGGCGTAGAAACTTTACTCACGCTACCAGCCACTACATCACACTCCGGAATGTCCCCAGAAGATCGCAAGGCACTTGGAATCTCCGACGGGCTCATTCGCTTGTCAGTTGGAATAGAAGCAACCGAAGACATAATCGAAGATTTCCAACAAGCCTTAGCGTAATAGCTCATTGACCGGGCCCACATCGGTCAAGCGAGCAAAACAGAGAGTTTCCACAGGTAAGAGATCACAAGAGTCCGTTCAAGCGAGGCAATTTGCACCAACGCTTTCGCCATCCGCACAGAACTAAGTATTAGCGGACCAAGGTGAACTTGATACCTTCGACTCTTGAAGGGATCTAGAGCGTAAGTTCGCAAAGCTCGAATCGAGGCGTGTCCTGTGCTCCCAATCGGACTTGCGCTGTACGGAGCCACCTTCTGTCCTAATGCGGAATAATGTGTAAATATGAATTCAACTACGACGCGTAGTTCAAATCCTAAGGATATGATACTGCCTTGAAAGGTGGAAAGACTGTCACACAAAAGACCGCAGTAGTTCTAATTATCTCAGTTGTGGTTTTGGCATCAATTTCGACGTACTCAAGCTTGGCGCTCAGGGCGGAGGCAACTCGAATCACGCAACTGCAAACTCTGGCGTCTGATCTGGAAAGCAGAAACACCGTGTTGGAAAACGCCCTGTCGTCACAGCCTCAGCCTGCCGGAAATGCATCGTTCGGCCTCAATGCAGTTGCGATCTATGATATCTCGAATCAAAGCGTGGTGACCGTTCAGAGCACCCAAGTCTCTGTTGTTCAGACCATCTTTGGACCACAAACCGGAATATCGAGTGTCCTCGGCTCCGGTTTCGTGGTGGACTATTCAAATGCTTACTACATTGTGACTAACTTTCATGTGATCGATAGCGCGGTTAACTCGACTGTAACCTTCTGGGACGGCGACTCCTACCCAGCGAAGGTCATAGGTTCCTATCCTTACAGCGATATTGCAGTGATTATAACTCCAGCTCCCGAAAGCGATTTCCATCCCCTCAAACTCCCCCCATCAGCATCTCTTAGAGTGGGGCAAACAGTGATGGCAATCGGTAACCCGTTTGGACTCTCAGGTTCCATCACGATTGGAATAGTAAGCCAGTTGGGAAGAAATATACAGTACCAGTCTGCCAGTCAAGTGCTCTCAATATCTGACGTTATCCAGTTTAGTGCCCCGATAAACCCTGGAAATTCTGGAGGACCACTCTTGAACGCTGGCGGAATGGTGGTCGGAATCACAACCGCCACAGCAAGTGGTTCGCAAGGTGTTGGGTTCGCGATACCATCCGACACCATACTAAGAGAGCTACCTTCCATCATAAGCAGCGGCGGGTACCGTAATCATCCGGACCTAGGAATTCAAGCAGCTGACATGAACTACGAACTCTCACAAGTTACTGGGGCAAACGTGACTAACGGCGTATTGATTGAAAAGACCGTTTCGGGAGGACCCGCGGACCAAGCAGGGCTACGAGGTGGCCAGCAAATTACAACAATCGCTGGCCAGCAGTACATTATCGGCGGTGACGTCATAGTTTCCGTAAACGGAAATAGAATAGTAAGTTATGATGCGCTATCAACCTATCTAGAGAGGTACATCCTCCCGGGACAGATAATCCGGGTGGGCATAATTAGATCCGGAAACTACCAAGAAGTAGAGGTCACCGTCGGCGCAGCGTCCGACCCATAGAGGAGGAAAGGTTTGACGAGGAAGGCAACTGAAACCAGCAGGTCGAAAACTGCTCTCGTGACAGGTGCGTCCAGTGGAATCGGTCTGGAACTCACGAAGTTATTCGCCAAAGACGGCTACAGCCTTGTTCTCGTGTCAAGAGATCATGTTGCCTACATCTTGTAGTTCGTATCATCTTTGAAGGAATATATAACAAGGCTGGGTGAGTCAACGTCAGATTCCATTAAAGAGATGAAACGGTATCTTGAGTCAGAAGAGGGGCGTGTCGGTTCTTGCTTACGTGTTGACCGCCGTAGGTATATTGGGAATTATTATTTCTCTGGTTATAGAACAATCCGATTACGACACCGTTGCTTTTGGAATCGCCACCATTTCGATGCTGATAGCGATAGCAGGCCTCGCCCTTGCGTTCAAACTTCCAGCTGGTACTGACCAGCCGAGAGAAGGCGACCTTTAAGGGAATCCAACAAACGCTCTGTCCTCGTCCCTTGGACTAAACCAGTCAAGTCAAGGCCATCCCGCACACGCTCAACTGGAGAGTCCATCACTTTTGTAGTGAATAGTTGAGGTTGTGAAGAGTTTTTCTTTGAGAGGATTGGTTTGGCGTAAGTTCGTGTCAAGATCGTGCAGTATCGTTGGATTGTCCTTTCGGTAACGACAGTCGGCATCTTCATGGCCGGTCTTGATACACGAATAGTACTGATCGGCCTTCCCACGATAGCTGAATCACTCCAGACAGACCTTGAGACGATGTTATGGGTGACTCAGGGCTACCAAATCGCAATAACTATCGGCCTGCTCTTTCTCGGACGATTCACTGACATCTTTGGACGGGTGAAGGTTTACAATCTAGGGTTTGCAATTTTCACCGTCGGTTCAGGCCTTTGCGTCATTGCTCAAACGGGGGAGCAACTCATAATTTTCCGGGTCATCCAGGGCGTTGGCGCGGCTATGGTGATCACCAACAGCTTCGCCCTGATCACAGACTCCTCGCCAGCGGCAGAGCTTGGCTTTGCGCTCGGAGTTAACCAAGTAGCGTTCACGCTTGGTGCTATCCTTGGGTTGACAGTGGGCGGTGTCTTGATCGACACGGTAGGGTGGAGAAGCATATTCACACTAAACGTTCCCATCGGAATCTTCGGAACTCTTTGGGCTCACTTACGCCTGAAAGAAATTGCCCATACTGAAAAGCACACTGGCTTTGATTATTCGGGACTATTCCTATTCACGACCTCCTTGACATTGGTACTACTAGTCATCAGCTTACAGACTATGGCCGCAATAGGCTACATCGAAGCCGCGGTCCTTTATCTCGTCAGCATAGTTACCTTTGCACTCTTTCTCTACGTCGAACCGCGCACGGCTGAACCGATTCTGGATATGCGGCTGTTCAAGATTCGGCTCTTCTCGGCGGGGAATGTTAGTCAATTCTTGTATTCTCTCGGTTTTGGCTCTCTAAGCCTTATCATAATTCTGTACTTTGAACTGATCCGTGGATTTGATGCCCTCACGGCCGGGCTTCTCTTTCTCCCTTTAGATGTGGCGTTTGTGAGCATCGCCCCAATAAGCGGGAAACTTTCTGATCGGTACGGAACACGCTGGTTGGCCACTTTAGGAATGGCTGTGGGAACCGTTGGTTATGTTGCCCTCGTTTTTCTCAGCGCGACAACCCCGCTAGTACAGATAGAGCTCATTCTCATTTTGTCTGGCCTTGGTATGGGACTTTTCTCCTCTCCAAACATTAGCGCAGTGATGGGCTCTGTTCCCTCCCAACGGCGTGGGGTTGCTTCAGGGATTAGAGCAACGGTCTTCAATTCGGGAAGTGTGGTAAGCATCGGCCTCGTAGCGTTCATAATCACGACGGCTATACCTTACCAAGTGGTTTCAGGCATAATCACCGGCGGCTACACGACACTTACGCCTGGAGAGGCGTTAGGGTTTGTGAGCGGTATCGGGCGCGCGTTTCTTGTAGCCGCCGCAATCACTTTCGTAGGAATGTTCGCAGCCAGCCTACGCGGACCTGAAACGAAAACGCATACAGACCTAAGCGCAAAATGAAATTGGAACACTCAACCGCGACCTATCCCCAGTTCTCGCTTATGTCAGCTATCTTTGGGCTTAGAATGGCAACCATATCTCTGGTCCTGACCTCCAGTAGCTTGTTGACATCTCCCCCACCAACTATTGCCGTTTCCTTCTCGAGAACTTGCGGGTCTAGCAGAATACGAATGATGTTGCTGAAGGGGGGCACACCTCCGGCAGGGTACCCCGAGTGCCTGAGCACTTCTTGAGGGGTGGCGAGCCGCACATCCCTGACAGCGAGGATGCTCTTGAGTTTCCTGTGGCTGACCTTGCGCTTCGCTGGCACAATTGCGAGTAATGGGTCGCCTGCTGAGTCGACCATTACGATCGACTTCGCTATTTTCTCCACCTGAACCTTTCTGCCGGCCTGTTCAACCGTCTTCACAGGCTCGCTGAACTCGATGAAGCGGTGCCACACGTTCTTGGAGCTGAGGACGAGTTCAAGTTTCTCAGAGTAACTCGATCCTGGCGTCTTCTCCCCATGAAAGGCCATTAGAGGAACCCGCTGCCCGAATCTCAACGATTAAAGTAAACGTATTGCCTAAGCAAATTGGGAGAACTCGGAAACCCGTATAGCCAAGTGCATGAACCTTCATATTGTAAAGTGAATCAAATGTCGCCTCGCAAGGGGCTAACAGCTGCAGACATTATGACTGAACATGTCGTGACGGGTGGGCCACACGACGGCCTGTGGAGAATCGCTAATGAGATGCAACGTCACAATATTGGGTCGGTCGTGATCGCGGAGAAGGAAAAGATACTTGGCATCTTGACAGAGAGAGATTTCGTTCGAATAGTCGAACAGGTGGGGGCTTTGCTTGAGAAAAATCTAGCCATACACCACATGTCCAAGCCCGTTCTTACCGTGCAATCGGATGCCCCGGTCGCGGACGTCATCAAGCTCATGCGTGACAAACATGTAAGGCATTTGCTCGTGCTAAGCAAAACTGGTGACGTCGCAGGCATAATAAGTTCCCGGGACTTGATGAAAGTCGTAACAGACGTCATGTCGGTTTAGAGTTGCGATGGTATGAAAGAATCTCTTTTAGTTGAGATAACTCATTAAGTTCATCTTCGATTCCAGACTGAAATCACGTTTAGGTTATGTGAATTCGGCGACGGTTGGATTGGCTAGCTTGGTGAGGGCTTGCGTACTAATCTTCACGCTCTTCGTGTGCGAGCCAGGGTTGAAGTACACATATTCCTGGTGCAAGATCGCACTATCAAACAACGTTTCGAGGTTAATGATGCTTCCAAGCGGGTAGACGCAGCCCACTGAGCATTGCGCAATCTCTTCTACTTCCTTCTTCGGCGCCAAGATGACAGGAGCTGCCTTGGTAACCAGGCCTAACCTGTGGAAGTCGATCTTCTTGTTCCCCGGGAGAACGGCAAGTAAGTAGGTGCCGTCGCTCTTCTTCACTATCATTGACTTGGCTATGTGGGCTTCATCGGTCTTCAGGAAATTCGCCATCTGAGCGCAGGTGTATACGGGGTCGTGTTCGAAGACCTCGTATTCTATCCCCTGCGCCTTGAGCACAGACAGGATTTCTTCTTCTACCTCAGTCATGTAGGCCTATTTCACGATCCACCTTGATTGTTCGTGCATGAATTGCTGCACGTAATACGGACCTAACCCACTTTTGCCGGTAGACCCGCTGCCTTTCCATCCCCCGAAGGAGTTAACCCCAGGCCATGCACCAGTCGTCGCGCCAGCGCGCCTATTCGCGTAAGTTACTCCAGCCTGAATCCGGTCGAAGAACGTTTGCATTTCCTTCTTGTCCTTCGTGTAGATCCCAGCGCAGAGGCCGAACTCGCTTTCGTTCGCAAGTTTCAGGGCTGCATCGAATGATTCTACGCCTGCGACCACAACGAACGGTACGAACAGTTCTTCCTTGAAGAGGCGGTGAGTTGTAGGTAGGCCGTCAACTATCGCTGGTTCGACGAAGTAGCCACTTGCGTACTCGGCACCCCGTGGTGTGCTGCCTCCGTTGATGAGTTTCGCGCCATCTCGCTTCGCCTCCTCTACCGCCCGCTGGTATGTTTCGACGGCGGCTTTGTTGATTATTGGTCCCAGGAAGGTATCTTTCCGGGTGGGGTCGCCTACCTTCACGTATTTCTGCGTGTAGTCTCTCAGAAGTTCTAAGAACTTGCTCTTGACACGTTGGTCGACGTATACACGGGAGCAGGCGCTGCATTTCTGCCCTCCGAAACCGAAGGCTGCGCGCATGACCCCTTCCGCAGCTTGATCTAGATCTGCGTTAGCGGTGACTATGGCTGGGTTCTTGCCTCCCATCTCGGCTATGACGGGTTTAGGGTAGTCCTTTGCGAAGTGGTGGTATACTTGCATTCCAACATCCTTCGAGCCCGTGAAGACAAGCCCATCCACCCCCGGGTTGTTCTGTAATTCGGCCCCTACTGTTGCACCTGGTCCAGTTACAAAATTGTATACGCCTCGTGGGACGCCGGCGTCAACGAAGGTTCTGCAGAGCTCATAGCCTAGAAGTGGCGAGTCGCTTGAGGGTTTGAAAACCGCTGTGTTACCCGCGGCTAGGACGCCCGCGGACATGCCCGTGGTCAATGCGATGGGGAAGTTCCAGGGACCGATAACGGCCCAGACTCCAAACGGTCGAAGTATGCTCTCTGTCTCTTGTCCTGGTCCCGGCGGTTCAAGTGGCCGCAAGAAGCCTTTGTTAATTTCCATCTGCTCGCAGTAGTATCGAATCAACTCCGCGGCTTCGTTAACCTCCGCTAACGATTCGGCGCGGTTCTTTCCGACTTCGAAGGCCATCCAAGCTGAGAGCTCAAATCGCCTTTTAATAATCAAATCAGCGGCTTTGCGTAGGATCGCAATACGGTCCTTGTATGGGGTCGCGGCCCATTTAGGATACGCTTCTCTAGCTGCTGCAATTGCAGCTTTCACGTCGTCGCTTGTTCCTTTCGGAAAGTAGCTCACGACGACGCTGGTATCTATGGGGCAAACATGGGCCATCTCCTCACCGGTCGCTGCCCGTTTCTCTCCATTGATGAAAATCGGGTAGTGGCTGCCAAGCTTCGCTCTCGCTTGTTCAACCGCCTCATCATACGCCTTGTCGTCGTCCGGTGTGACCTTAAGCGTTGCGTACGTAATCCGAGGTAGTTTCGATGCCGCCTTACTTTTCGTCTTACCCTTCGCTTTCGTACGTCCCATTCATAATTCCCTCACAACCATCTCGCTTCTGATTACTTGAACTTAGCGGGGCCTCTTTCACATTACTGTGTGACGAAGGGGGTATTGCGTGGTCGGCGTTGAGTTTCATTCTCCGCAAAATATAGCCAGTTCCAAGCAGAGTAGATCACGAAGCCAGCACGCCCAAGTAAAGCCTTCCAAGCTCTTTGTGTTCTAGGAGTTCACGAGCAGTTCCTTCAAAAGCATTTTTGCCGCCAACGAGCAGATAAGCAACGTCACCAATCTCCAAGGCGCGCCTTGCGTTTTGTTCTGCAAGGAGAATGGTTAAGCCGATGTCTTTGGCAAGCGACGAAATGAGGTTTAGGACCTGTGTTGCAATTTTGGGCGCCAAATTTGCGGTCGGTTCATCGAACATCATTATGTTCGGTTCCCTTATGAGCGCTAAGGCCATTGCGAGCATCTGCCGCTCTCCGCCACTAAGGCTAAACGCTTTTGTGTTCGTGTACGCTGAAAGCTGTGGAAAGAGTTGGAAGATCCTCTTTAGTCTCGTCCGATAGTCATTCTGGTTAATCGTGTACCCCGCGAGTCTCAGGTTCTCCGTTATGGTAAGGTTCGTGAATACGTTGTCAGTCTGGGGGAGAAAAGCGATACCACTCCTGGCGATTTTATGGGAAGCCAAGCCGGTGATCTCCTGCCCGTTATGCTTTACAGTCCCCTCGTAAACAGTCGTGAGGCCCGCGATCGTCTTCAGGAGTGTGCTCTTCCCTGAGCCGTTCGGGCCGACGATGACCGTGATCTCTCTGGGTTTGGCCGTGAGTGTGACGCCGTTCAGAATTTGCAGTTTCCCGTAGCCAGCGAAGATGTTTTTAACATTTAGCAATTTTCACGCGCCCAAGTATGCTTCGATTACTTTGGGATCGTTGATGACTTGTTGGGGCGGGCCGGCTGCAAGAAGCTTACCCGAAGCCATCGCGTTCACGTAATCGACGTATTTGAGAGCGATGTCGAGTCTGTGCTCGACAATGAAGAAGGTTATTCCATATTGTTCCCTCAGCCGAATAATTCTTGCGAATATTTCATGGGCTAAGGTTGGGTTTACTCCTGACACCGGCTCGTCGAGCAGGTACAGGTTGGCGTCACTCATCAGGGCTCTCCCAATTTCCACTAGCTTCATTTGTCCACCGCTCAGGAGCGAAGCCGGGGTGCTCAATTGCTCGGACATCCCAAGCAATTCCAGTATTTTCGTCGCTTTCTCAATAGCGCCTGTTTCGTGTTTTACCCAAAGCCGTTTGACCATCGACTTCGCGAATGATTCTCCGGGATGATTCTTCTCAGCGACAAGTAAGTTCTCGAGCACTGTTAGCTTGCCGAACATCGAGGGTATCTGGAAAGTCCTTGCGATGCCCGTTCCGTAGACCTGCTGGGGCGACCATCCAGTTATCTCTGTTGAGCCATAGTAAATCTGCCCTTCGTCTGGTTTCTGGAAGCCCGTGATAACATTGATCAATGTAGTTTTTCCCGAACCGTTTGGCCCGATGAGAATGGTCACTGTCTTCTCGTCTACGTTGAGTGTCACTCCGTCTAAGGCGTGAAGATTACCGAATGACCTCTTTACGTCCTTGACCTGCAACAGGCTGCCCATTTCCAAATCACTTCTTTGCCTGGACGGCTGCAGGTTCCCTCTGCCAGGTTCGGACGATGCCTTCGGGCCTATAGATGAGAATGAGGATCGTTATGAAGCCGAGTAGGAGATAATTCAGCCAAATTATGTTGAATGGCAGAATCCCAGCAAAGGCATACTTGTAGTAGAGGATTAGCTTGTCCAGAGCGACAAAAATGAAGGTGCCCACGAAAGCCCCTCTGTTGCTTCCCATTCCACCGATCAAGATCATAAGCCAAGGCAGAAACGTCCAGTCAAATCTCGCATAAGTGGGCGTTACGGCGCCGCTGTACATAACCCAGAGGCTTCCAGCAATGCCGCACAATGTTGAGCCAATCAATATCGCGACTGTTCTGTATCGAGTGATGTCTTTACCAAGCGACCTCGCCACGATCTCGTTGTCCCGAATGGCTCTCAGAGTCCTTCCAAGAGGCGTTTTGATGAGATAACCTGCGTAGGCAAAGATTGCGATTGCTACGACGAGGAGCACGAAGGTTCCCGCGTAGAACCTGTACTGCCCTGCCCACCCTAGGACGTCTGGTACGCTAACCCCAGGCGGCCCACCTATGAGAGGCGTGTACCCTATTCCTATGACGTTTAGTATCTCTCCGAAAGCCAGAAGCGTGATCGCCAAATAATCCTCCCGGAGTCTAACGGCAGGCGCTGAGGAAATCAGACCCATCGCCGCACCCGCTACGCCTCCAACCATTAGGAACAAAACCAGAAATGCGATGGCTATGAAAGGCTGCGATATTAGAATGGGATTGATAATCGCTAACACTGAAACATTATTGAGAATGGGATTCAAGTTCGTTCGTACACCTAGAAGACTCAAAGCGAGTCTTGTTGAGAGGCCACCTGTGAAGTAGGCCCCACCTGCGACTGCGAAGAGAATGCCGAAATTAGGTATCCCGGTTATGCCCTCTTGCAAGTTGAGGCCTATGTTGATGATTAGATAGACCGCGAACAATGCCAAAAGGTCTGTTGTGAATAGGATGAGTTGGTCTAGCGCTGACACTACTTACCCCTCCGAACTCGAAGGCCTGCGAGCCCTCGAGGCGCAACTATCAAGGTGACCGAGAGCACTATGAGTGGGATAATGGGTTCGTAGAATGAAATCCAAGGACCAATCATTGAGGCTAGCACCGACGTGCCGACCACGTCGACCAAACCTAGCAGGAGGCCTCCCAATACGGCGCCGTATATCTGCTCAAGGCCCCCAACTATACTGGCGCAGAAAATGCTGGCCAGTAGGATTGTTCCGATGTCTGGGTTGATCTCAGTCCATAGCGGAATTAGGGATCCCGCAATTCCTGCGAGTCCTCCAGCGATGAACCAGGACACGGCTAGCATCAAGCTTACGTTGATGCCAATTGCTTCTGATAGAGAGGGGTTCTCCATCGACGCCCTCAACGCTATGCCCAACGTGGTAAAGTTCAGAAGCAGGTACATGGCTGCCGAACAGACGGCTAGTGTTCCGAGCGCAACAAAAAGTATTCCCGGCTCGCCCAAGAACTTGAAGTCTAATACACTTAACAGAACATCGCGTGACGGAACCCTGTAAGCAGTGTTCAGGTAGTCAGCGTGTATGTTCGTGACACCAAGCAATATGATATCAAATGCTAGAGTTGCAATCATCAACATGACGGTAGATGAGTTCCTCCTCCTCATCGGTTCCAGAACCCCATAGAACAGCAACAAACCCACGAGGCCTACCACAACGAAAGCAACTGGAACGCCAACATACGGGTTCGGACTCAGTACGATAGTTAGCGTGTATGTGACGTAGGCACCGACCGTCACGAAGGATGCGTGTGCGAAGTTTGCAACCTTCGTCGTCCTGTATAACAGAGTAACTCCCAGCGCCATAAGCGACAGAAGCGCTGAGTAGGTGAGCCAACTCACAATAGTCGGCAACATTTCCATAGCTCAGTCAACCCATTCCTAACCCGAGCTTCATGCCTTTTCCTAAGGCCACCTCTTAGAGGTCACGCATCAACACCTTTCTTGCAATTAAGATCTCTCAGAGTTCATACGTAATTTTCAGTGCGCCCCCAGGAGTTCGCGCCGACATGACGCATGATTATCTCGATCAGAGTCACATCCGTAAGGAAAGATTAGAAAAAAGGAGAGAGGGGTTGTGAGGTTAAAGTTGTACCAGCCACGTTACCTGTTGGGTTAGTGAGGAATAGGTGGCAACCCTTTGCCAATTGCTTTGAACCACGGCCCAGAACTCCATGTCCATGGTCACTCTGTCTCCATCCGAGTTGAGTTCAGTGTTGCCTGTGGCACCCCAGTATTTTGCTGCTACCGTCGGAATTGCGGCCTTGATCGCGTCACTGTCGTATTTGCCAGCGTTGAGAATTGCGAGGGCCGCTATCCAAGCTGCGTCGTAGGTGGCCAGCGCGTAGATGTCCGGTTGCTGCCCAATCGCAGCTTGAACTTCGGTGTTCAGGGCCAGATGCTTAGAAGTCAGTGGCGCCATGAGTTGTACGGATATTAGATTTACCTTTGTCGCTATAGCTCCAGCGTTCTGGATGATTACGGTGTCCTGCGACAACGTATCAGGGCCAAACCACGTTAGCGTGAGCAGCGGACTATTCCTGGTGTTGGCTTGGGACAGCATTGTAGCAACGTCTTCCCACATGTTGGCAAAGATTGCAACAGGCGTCTTGGCGGCCAGGAGAGGGGCAACTTGCTGTTCAAGTGTGTTGAGTACGACAGTGAAATCTGTCGTAGTTGGATAAGCGTAGGTTATGTCCGCTACCAAGTTTCCTCCAGCGGCTGTCCATGCGGCCTTGAACGCGTCATGAATAGACAGGCTGTAAGTATCCTCGGCCGAAACCATGGCAACGTTCATGAACCCTTTACTCTTAAGGGCGGCCACGAGCGCGGCGCCTTCAGCTTCAGCCGCGGGAACGACACGATATTCATAATCGCCGGGTGGAGCCACGGATTCTCTGGCAGCAGTTGAAGTCCCGTCGATCACGATTATCTTATTGGTGTCGGCGTACGAGTCGATCGATTTCATAGCCCCGCTGGTCAATCCTCCTATGACGACTTGGCAACCTTGAGCATACAGGTCTTGTATTCGTTGAAGGGCAACGTCGGGCTTTGTCTCGAAGTCTTCATAGAAGAACTTGAAGGTTGTCGGAATGCCCAAAGAAGTAGTGTAGTTGTTGATCTCACTCTCGGCAATCTTGACCGTTGCTTGCGCCCTCACACCGTAGCTCGAAAAGTCCCCAGTTAGACTTAGCAGAACGCCGATTGGAATCACAGATGGCAATGTGGATGTCATCGGCGGTGGGGTTGGATGTAACGCGTAGCCAAGTCCGCCGCCAATCACAAGCATTACTAGCATCAAAGCAATTACGGGTGGCGTTAGAAATTTACTAGCCGTTTTTCATATCCTCCTCGAAAGGAAAATCGGCGGCGATTCGGCATTTAAGTGTTTGTGAAGTATATCTTCAGAATTTTCATAGCTAGTAGATTTCAGAAGGAACTTCTCGTCGAATAGCTTGGCTGGAGATACTGATTCCTTCCCAAAAGGTACAGCCTCGTCTCGATTCCGGTACAGTCGATCATTGGATTATGACCAATGGCTTACCTAAAACGTCCGTCTTCGGCTGAATTCCGAGCCCCGGTTGGTTGCTCGCAGCCATGCGGCCGTTCACGCGTTGGGGTGCACCGTCAGCGGTCGTCACGGTAACGTAGCTGTTAAAGTCGGTTGTAGTGAAGAGAAACTCCGGGGGCGTACTGTGAGCTAGATGCGCGATTGCCGCGGTCGTAATGTCGCCTCCCCAACTATCTTCAATAGTCATAGCTATGCCCAGCGAGACGCAGAGATCACGCGCTTGACGCGTCTTCGTAAGGCCACCGAATTTGCTAATTTTGAGATTCACCACGTCCATCGCCAAGTCAGCCTTGCCGCGCAATAACATGTCGACGCCATCGATCACTTCATCAAGTATAAACGGATGGTTCGTGTGGCGGCGAATGGAAAGACATTCTTCATAGGTCAAGCATGGTTGCTCGATGTAGACATCCGCATCTTGAACTAAGCGAATAACTCGCATGGCATCGTGCATCAACCATCCCGTGTTCGCGTCCGCCACAAGACGGTCACCCGGCTGAAGTTGCGCGGATACGGCGCGGATGCGCTTGATGTCTACGTCTGGGTCGCCACCAACCTTGAGTTGGAAGCGGCGATAACCTTCTTTGCGATATTGTGCCACTCGACTAGCCATCGTTTCAGGTGACTCTTGGGAAATGGCACGGTAGAGCCCAAAATCTTCCCCGTAGCGCCCGCCCAGTAAGGTGCAGACTGGTTGGCCCGTGACTTGGCCGAGGATATCCCAGCAGGCGATGTCGATGGCAGACTTCACGTAGGGATGCCCTTTGAGTGCAGCGTCCATTCGACGATTTAGGCGGGCAAGTTCGAGTGGGTTTTCGCCTAGTAGATGCGGACCCAGTTCGGCCACGCCAGCGCGGACGCCGGTCGCGTAAGCAGGCAGGTAGTACGGCCCAAGTGGGCACGTCTCACCGTACCCGATGACACCGATATCCGTCTCAACGCCGACAATTGTACTATCGAACACCGAGACAGATTTGCCGCCAGACCACTTGTAGCTCCCCTCTTTCAAGGGAAGGTCAACTTTCCAAGCGGATATTTTCTTAATCTTCATACCGCGACCTCATGAGCTCGCACATTAAACCCTAGTTCTTCCGGTTGCATTCTGGCAGGGTCAATTAGGTCAACGTCCTAAGGGTGATTTGACGGCTGATAGAATACGGAAAGCCATTAATGGAGATTGGCGTGCGGCGAGCATCAAGTCACCATTTCTTGATTTCTTCAGGTTCGAGTAGAATGTTCTTCTGAGATTCGATTTTCTTCAACTGGTCGTATGCTCTCTCGAACAATTCCTCATTCAGGTTTCCAACAGTAAACCGCATAGCGTTTTCCAAGAATTTCTGGATTTCAAATGGGCTCTTCAATTCATGTGTCATCCCTACCTCTATGTCCCCTGCCTTCACAACTCCAACGGTAACATTCCTGGCTTGAAATTTCACTCCTAGCCTTTTCCTTCTTCCCCAAATCGCCCATGCCACAACCGAATCATTATGCGTTCTTGCGTACGAAGCTAGAAGCCTCAAACAACTCAAGTAATCTTCTTGGATGGATACTCTTTGGGAATCAATGTTGAATTGAGTATTGTTGTCAGTGGTGTTCTTAGCCATCCAGTATAGTTCCACAGTTCGCTTGTATGCTTCCGACATTGACTGGGAATTCTCCTCAGGCCTAAGTTAGGTAAGCCACATCCACTCGGCCGCAAGTGACAAAAATAAACAATTCTAAGGACAAGTGCAGGGCTTTGGTTCAGGTAGTTTGTCCTAGCCAACGATAAAAGGTTCCGAATACTACGAATAGCGTGACCACCCAATGCACCAGGCTAAAGCAATACTTTCTTGGTCTTCCGGTAAGGACGGCGCAATGGCGTTATACCGAATTCTCGCCTCGAAACAGTTCGAAGTAGTCTGCCTGCTGACCACGCTGAGCCAACCATTTCGCCGGGTTTCCATGCATGGAGTCAGGGAGGAACTTCTTGACCGGCAGGCGGAATCCCTAGGAATAGCCTTGGAGAAGGTGCTGATCCCCTACCCGTGTCCGAATGAAGTGTACGAAGAAAAAATGCGAAACATTCTATCTCTGTGGAAGGAGAGAGGCGTCACACATGTCATATTCGGCGACTTGTTCCTTGAAGACATTCGCAGATATCGGGAGGCGAACCTGTCGCAACTCGACCTGACACCAGTCTTTCCTGTCTGGGGAACGGACACGGCAAGTCTTGCGCGTGAAATGTTGGAGGTTGGTTTCCGAGCGATCCTAACTTGCGTTGACCCTCGGAAGCTCGATGAGAAATTTGCTGGCCGCCAATTCAACAATTCCCTACTGGAAGATCTGCCACCGACGGTCGACCCTTGTGGCGAGAACGGTGAATTCCACACATTCGTTTATGATGGACCAAACTTCCGGGAATCGATCCCCGTAGAAGTCGGTCAATCGGTTTTGCGAGATGGGTTCCAGTTTGCGGATGTACTGTTGAAGCGCTAACTTGGTTTTGCACCTAGCCGTCTACGCAAGTAGTAGACAGGAATTAGAATTACGAGGACCAATTGGAGCGCCGACCCAGCTAGAAATGTCAAGGATGCAAGTGAGAAACCCGCCATCACGAATGATTGGTGCTCTGGTTGGGGAACGGAGACCGCAAGCGTGAGAATTGAGAGAACGAACGCGAGCGGATACGCTGTCCTACGTCCAGTGGCGGCAAGGGCGGCCACAAGCACGTAGGCTAACCATCCTCCCAATACCGAGATGAAAAGCCAAGTCGGTACGAGGCCGTATAGTTGGGGAAGGAGAAGAACACCTAGGGCGACTGAGAGATAGATCATTAGGTTGATCGAACTCGTAATGGAGGGCATGGCAGACCGCCGTTTCTGCGATGAAGTTGGACAGATGATCGTTCCATATGAAGTTGAAGAAAGATAGAGGGGAAGGAAGGCGGGAATGCTTCTAATGCTTCAGTTCATCGATTCTCTCAGTTACGCCCTTCAGCTCACTCTCGAGGTTGCTCTTGTATTCCTGAAGCCATTCTAGCTTCTCTTCCTTCGTAAAGAACCTGCGTTCACCACACATTACTTTTGCACCTCCTTGATACTTCAACACTCAAGACTGTGCAAGGCAGATTTAGCGACTAAGCTCAGCCGTTGTCGGTCATACGATGTCGACCGTTCGGAACGCGCATTTCAACGCGTGCTTGAAATCGATAATCGCCGAGACATGGCTATCGTGCGATTATGCGGAATTCATTCAGAACATCTCCGTGCCCACGCGTGAAATCCTCGCTACTCAATTCCTTGGGGTTTACGAATCTTAGGTCGGAGAACCAGTCTGGCCGCACGACCTTATCCTTCAATGTCCCCTCGTATACGAAACAAATGTCCCAATGGGCGGCCTCAGGGTCATTCGGATCTTGAGAAAGATGGGACTGCACCTCCCGAAAGGTCAGCTTACCGCGACCAATCCCAAGTTGCTGCGTAAGAACTCGCATGGCGGCGTCATCAGGCTTTTCGCCGTACTCCAAATGGGACGCAGGAAGAAGCCACTTGTTAGAGGAGGCGTATTTTGGCGCGAACATTTCGCCGACATAGAACCTTTCGACCCACACCTCAGGTTTAGCCATCTTCCCTACAAGGATACCACCCTTTCCCTTCAGAACGAGGAAGACAGAAATGCATGTACCACCCTTCGGCACATGCCCTTCCATGAACAACGCTTTCTTGATCATTACCAACAACGCCTAATTTACGACCCGCTCACAATATAAGAATTGAACGCAAACCTCCAAGACTGGACCCTTGACCTCCGCATTCTCGCAAGCCGTGCAAGCAGAACCTCACACCCCAGTTTACACTATGCACAAGTATTTCGCGCGAAGGCCTTGGAACGTCTTCAACGAGCTCATCTCGCACTATTCCACGACGGGCGAAATTGTTCTGGACCCATTTTGTGGCGGCGGAGTCACGGTCGTTGAGTCACTCAAACTAGGCAGGAAAGCGGTCGGGGTTGACGCTAACCCGCTGGCCACTTACGTAACGGAAATGGAATGTAAACCCCTAAACGTGCCTTTTTTCCGTCAAGCGCTCCTCGAGCTGAGTCAAAAGGTCGAATTGAAAATATCACAGCTTTATCGAACCAGATGTGCTAGATGCGGGTCTGAAGCGGTTGCCGATTGGATTGAATGGGATGAAGCAACACGCCGAATGCTTCGGTTAAAATACAATTGCCAGAAATGCGGAACAAGCGGCAAGAGGACACCTAAATCGTATGACCTCAAGCTTGCGAAACAAATCAGCGAAAACTTTACTCAAAACGTTGGACAGAAGAAACTGTGGTACCCTAAGACTCGAATTCCTAGCGGTGACAAAACTAACTCTCTCCTGAGCAAGAAGATCAATTTCTTCCACGAGCTCTTCACGAAAAGAAATCTGCTTGGGCTCTCCATTCTTCTAGCTGAGATTAATCAGGTGGAGGACAGGGAGTGCAGGGATTTTCTGAGGTTTGCGTTCAGTAGTTCATTGAAGTGGGCAAGCAAACAATCCCACCTTAGAGGTGAAATAGTTGAGGGTTGGGCCATGCACGCTTACTGGGTATATCCGAAAAGCCTCGAAATCAACGTCTGGAACACTTTCCGAAGACGAGCACAAGCCATCTTTCGTGGGAAGAAGTATAGCAATGAACAAATAGGAAAATCATTCACACCTGCAAGAAACTTCAACGAATTGGTCACCGGAAACGCTTCATGCCTCATCCTCAACCAGAATTCCACCAAACTTCCATTCCCTGAGAACTCTATCGATACTGTCATTACAGACCCACCCTACGGCGGTAACGTGAACTATGCTGAACTCTCGGATTACTGGCACATCTGGCTGAGCGAAGGAAAAATCATTGACAAGAGCAGCGAGGTAATAATCAACAAAACTCAGGAGAAGGGAGTTGAAGAGTATGAATCACTTCTTTCCGCCGTGTTGAAAGAGTGCTACAGGGTTCTCAAACCAGGCCGTTGCCTCGTATCCACTTTCAACAGTAGAGACATACGAGTTGTTGCAAGCTTCATAACCGGGGCCGCGAAGGCTGGTTTCACGCTTCACGCTGACGGGCTACTTTACCAGGAGCCCATCCGATCTTACACGACAACTTTTCACGCCATGCAAATCGGCGCCTTCGTCGGAGATTTCATTTTCACCTTCGTCAAAGAAAGTACCGGTCACGTTGCTGATCCAGGGCAGAGTTTTCTTGATTTGAAAGAAACTTTGGCCGCATCGGTTGAAGGTGCGGTGGCTGGTGAAATAACTGAGCCGCAGCTAAGGGAACAAGCATACAGGTCGCTGATCCCATTTCTTGCTGCCAACGCCCGCGATGATCCCGAGACGTGTAATGAAGCTATTGATTTCTTTGAGGCCAAAATGAAAGAACGTGAGAAATACTTTGGCCAACTCAGAAGGAGAATCGTTGCGAACAGAAAACAAAAGTTCAGTCGGCGAGAATAGCTAAACATTGTTACGTGGGCGTTGCCATTGACTCGCCATTTTCCTGCCGCTCGGAATCTCCCCGTCCATAATCCCAAGATAGCACGCGGTCGGGCTTCAACATCATAACTACACGGTCAGGCTGCTTAACGGCTTCAGCTAACCATTCTCTTGCATCCTCTTCTCCGTAACGGAAGGAAATTTTCTTCAACCAGTCGTCGCGATTCTCCTTAACGATCTGAGCGTTGCCGAACGCGCATACAGCTACGTAGGGATGCGTGTCCGTTGCGATACTCAAAGCAACGGCGGGGTTACGCTTGATTTGTTGTCCCTTCAAGCGGCTGAGGCGTGTTGTGAAGTAGAATATTCCATTCTGATAGGCGTACCAGATAGGATTCACACGTGGCTTTCCTCTCTTTGAGGCAGTCGCTAGATGTGCCATTCGCGGTGCTTGCAAGAACCTTTCGACTTCAGCCTTGGATAATGGAAACTTTCTTCCCTCGATCTAGTCCTGGAGTTTACCTCGCTCGAGGCGATTGTTGTAATTGTTTAGGTAGGCAAGCTCGCTAAGCGGTTTGCGGTTCTTCCGTTTTCCGGCGAGTTTCTTGGCTGGGTACCCGAACCCTACGACGACGCTAGGACTCAAGTCCTTTGGAATTCCAAAGTCTTTTCGTAGCGTTTCGAGGTTCAACCCGGTGAACAGACAAGAGATAACGCCGAAGTTCCACGCAGCGATTTCCATATCCTGAGCCGCCCTGCCCGCGTCGAGGATGTGGAACCCAAATTTCGGATTCGTTAGGACAATAATGGCGAAGTTGGCTTTAGCAACCCAAGCGCCCGTAGTGCTGTCTTCGGCCAGGCGTTTGAGGCGATCACGCCCCTGGACGAGGATGAAGCGCCAATGTTGATTGTTGATGCCGCTTCCAGTGAGGCGGGCGGCTTCCAGCACTTTCAGCTTCACGTCGGCGGGAACGTCTCTAGGTTCGAATTCGCGCACTTCCAGTTTCGTGGCAACGCATTCATACGCATCCATCTAACTCATCTCACCCCTAGTGGAATAAATCAAGAGATAAACTCAGAATGCGTTAGCCGGGTTGAAGGGCCTTTAAACCTGCAAAGTGGGCTCTGCTGCCAAGCTCTCTCTCGATGCTAAGGAGCCTGTTGTATTTGTTTACTCGTTCACCTCGGCAAGGGGCTCCCGTCTTGATTTGCCCCGCGTTCAAGGCCACGGCGAGGTCTGAGATCGTTGTATCCCACGTTTCCCCTGACCTGTGGCTTACCACAACCCTGTAATGATTAGCAAACGCCAACTTCGAGGCATCCAAGGCCTCGGTCAATGTGCCAATCTGGTTGACCTTCAGCAAGAGCGCATTCGCGGCACCTGCATCGATTCCCTTTTGCAACCGCGAAACGTTAGTGACGAAAATGTCATCGCCCACGATCTGAACCCTACTGCCCACCTTATGTGTGAACTGCGCAGTATGGTCGAAATCTTCCTGCTCGAAGGGGTCCTCGATGTAGCGAATTGGGAAACGACCTATCAGCTCTTCATAGAAATCTCCTAGCTGTTCCGGGGACAGGCCCTTTCCATCGATTTGGTATGTTCCGTTTTGGCAGAATTCGGAGGAGGCGGCGTCAAACCCTAAGAAAACATCTTTTCCAGCGGCGTAGCCGGCTTCGGAGATGGCTTGCGATAGGATCTCTAGCGCCTCGAGGGTTCTGTTCAGTGGCGGCGCGAATCCGCCTTCGTCGCCAACGTTGATTGCTAGTTTTCCATGTTTGGACTCGATGACGTGTTTGAGTGTGTGGTAGATTTCTGCGCCAAAGCGTAGGGCTTCTGTGAAACTCTTAGCCCCCGCCGGTAGAACCATGAACTCTTGGATTTTCAGTTCCGTCCCCGCATGTTTGCCACCATTGATTACATTCATGGCCGGTACGGGTAGGGTTCTTCCCTTTCCATCACTGAGATAACTGTAGAGTGATTTTCCCTCAAGCCGAGAGGCCAGCTTCGCCACAGCCAACGAGACGGCTAAGAGGGCATTCGCGCCCAGCCTAGACTTGTTCGGAGTTCCGTCAAGGTCTATCATTACATGGTCAACGTTCGATTGTTGCCGCGGGTCGAGGCCTTTGAGTTTCGGGGCAATCACTTCCTCAATATTCCTTACCGCTTTGAGCACGCCCAACCCTGAGTAACGCTTCTGATCCCCGTCCCGGAGCTCTAGGGCCTCGTGCGTTCCCGTCGAAGCACCCGAGGGCACTGCAGCCCTCTCGCAAATGTCATCAGAATAAGCGGCTGCCTCAACGGTTGGGTTCCCCCTTGAATCTAGGATTTCCCGGCTGCTAACCTTCGTTATTTTGAATTTGCTGGGCAATTGGCAACATCAAGGCATGGAAAAACCTGCGCGACATAACAATCTTTGCGAAGCAATAATACGCACAGATGCAATACCCATGAGTGATTGTGAAGAGGTGTACCCGCAGGAGTTGCGCCCGATAATTTGCGTGTCTTTGTCTGTGCTCTTGCTCTTGGTGGCAGTTCCATTATCAGCTGCCCGGACTAACCCGTCGGCTTCGACGGCAGACAACTTGAACGGCGTTGCTATTTTGGCGTCGAATAACGGTTGGGCTGTTGGGAACGAGGGAACAACTGAATATTTCGATGGTTCGTCTTGGACCCTGGTCGCTTCGGGTACCACCTCAGACCTTCTCGGGGTCTCCTTTGGGCCGCCGGGTTCTCCCAATGCGGATTCAGGTTTCGCGGTAGGTGGAAGCGGCGGGGCCGCTGTGGCACTTTTCCGGAGCCCAGTTTCATGGCAATTAGCAATGGCTGGACTCTCAGGGCCGGGCGCGCAGAAACTTGGGTCGGTCTTCTCGACCAGTTCCACTGACGCGTGGGCGGTTGATTCTGTTTCAGGTGCCTTCTGGCATTGGTCTGGTACGGTGGGGTTGGGGGGTGGATGGAACGAGGTTTCCTCAGCTTCGGCCGGTCTTAATTCCATCTTCATGGTCAGCTCATCAGAAGGGTGGTCGGTGGGCGTTGGTGGAATCATATACCACTATACAGGTGGGGGATGGACGTCATCCTCCACTGTCGGAACAACGCTCAACTCCGTCTTCATGGTTAACCAAAACGAAGGATGGGCCGTTGGCAATAGCGGAACAATTTTCCACTACTCGTCGGGAACATGGTCAGGCCCCGTCTCACCCTCGCCCACGAACCAGAACCTCAAAGCAGTTTTCATGGTGAGTCAAACTGAGGGCTGGGCAGTGGGCGCTTCCGGAACTGTGCTGCATTACTTAAACGGAGCTTGGTCGCTGGCCTCGAACCAGTTTGGGACAAACCAAAATTTGAATGCAGTCTCCTTCTTCGGGGCAAATGGTTGGGCAGTAGGTGACTTTGGAACGATCGTGCCGTTGGGCGCTCAAATTCCTCCCCAAGGTATTCCTGGGGCGACTTTTCAGTCCGTCTACCTTTCGAACGGTGGCGACGGGTGGATAGTCGGGTGCTCTACTGGAGGTTGTGGAACCGGCGCTGGCGACCTCACGCTGCTCCATTGGAATGGCAACTCATACACTCGAGGCAGCGCGTCCGCGAGCACGACGGATCTTTACTCAGTCTCCATGGTGAGCCCCTCCGAGGGGTGGGCTGTTGGCGGTTTGGGCAGCAGTCCAGCCATACTACAGTACAATGGCGGAACATGGGTGCAAACCGCCGCGCCACCCGTCAACGGGGTCTTACACTCAGTGTTCATGGTTGATGGGAGCGACGGTTGGGCGGTGGGAGATAACGGCGCAATCCTTCAGTACTCTGGAGCTTGGGGATCAGTCTCCACTCCCACAACGAACACGTTACGGAGTATCTTCATGGTCGGCGCTGGTGATGGGTGGGCTGTGGGTGATGGGGGAACGATAGTCCGATACCAGGGCCAATGGGTAACTTACGCCAGCCCAACAAGCGCGTCTTTGAATTCGGTCTATTTCCTGGACGCCACTCACGGATGGGCGGTTGGAGCCGGGGGCACGATCCTGTACTACAATGGTTTACTGTGGAGCCCCGTTGCCGCGGGAGTTTCAGCAAACCTAGACTCCGTAGTACAGGTGAACCCGCAGGAAGCTTGGGCCGTGGGTGACTCTGCGATAATCCTGCATTGGAATGGAATAAGCTGGTACCAGGTTTCGCCTTCCCCGCCAATCTCCGGCAACCCCAACTTGAATTCCATCTTCATCTCGTCGAATGGTTTCGGTTTAATCGTGGGCGCACCTCAGGCGCCAGGCAGCCAAGGAACCATACTACGGCTCTCAGCGCTGAGCCCAGTACCAGAACTACCTAACGCACAACTCATATTTGCAGCGATAATCGGAACGGCGCTGCTCATTAGCCCAATCAGGCGCCGAAGACTCAAATGAAACCTGCCACATAGCCGATAATCCGTGAGCAATTTTTTCCTTAAGGAACCGCCCAACTGGAATAGGCTGCGGATTAGTCGATGAAACGATGGATACGGAACTTACTGATTATAGCTCTGCTCGCATTCCCATTCGCCTTCATTGCGCTAGATTACCTCGAAGACCTTACCGAGACAGGTTCGGGGAGCCCAGTTGAAGAAATAATCTCTTCGATGTTGAACCTTCCGCAACTTGTGATCAACTTAGCTACGGTGGGCGGTTATACCGGGATCTTCGCACTAATGTTGCTGGAAGCCGCCGCTTTCCCTGTTCCCAGCGAGATAATTCTACCATTAGCTGGGTACTTGGTTTCGCGAGGAGTATTGGGGTTCTGGTTGGTTGTTGCATATAGCACAGTTGCCGCCATCGTAGGGTCATTCATCGACTTCTTTCTAGGCTGGAAACTTGGCAGCCCATTTCTGAGCGGAGAGGCAAGGTTACCCTACATCGATGCAAGGCATCTGCAGAGAACGCGCGGTTGGTTCGAGAGATATGGGCCAGTGGCGGTTGCGTTATGCCGGCTGGTTCCCGCGGCGCGAGTCTTGATCTCCTTTCCAGCAGGCGCATACAGGATGAGTAAGTGGAAGTTCGTACTCTACACTACCGCGGGCTGCCTGCCTTGGAACATAACGCTCGTCTACTTGGGATGGTGGCTCGGCTCCTCGTGGGGAGAAGTCGTTGGCGCTTTCAGATACATCAATGTCGTCGTTTACGTTCTCCTAATACTTCTCGTGATTTGGGTTGGGTGGAGGCTGACGGCAAAAAGGAAACCCTCTGCTAATTCATTCATTAGTTTTCTTTTAGGGCTCTGTAAAGTTCATCCACCCGACGCTTCGTCACCCAGTCCTTGTGGTGCCGAAATCCGCCCCCGAAAGTTTTCGGGATATGCAGCAATTCGTGGATCAAGGTTTTCTCTTTTTCTTCGTAGGGTAATGAGTCGTATTGTTCAGACAAGACTTCGACTGCATAGTAAGCTGGTTCGCTCAAGGCTTGTTGCCAAATGCGCGGCAACGAGTGGACTCTAGCTATGACGTTGCCTGCCTTTGACCCGTAGCTTCGGTAGCAGTAAACCCGATTCTTCGGAATATGCGTGAAACCTAGCTTGTCTACGATCTCCACTAGCATCTCGGATACGTCGGGTGCACGTTCGTAACGAAATTGCATGGACACCAGAATATCATACATGTCTAAAATGTGATTGGCCAAGTTCTTTGAAATGAATGCCGAGAAGCGTTTAGGTGTTTGACTTAATCAGCGCGAGAGCCGTTTCCACCGCTTTCTGCGGGGTATTCTCTCCGAGGATCCGTTCGACCTTGCGATCGTCGATGTAAGTGTCCACTAGCCGGTCAGCCATTCCCCCAGTCCCTTTCAGGGCTATGATCGGTATCCCCTTCTGGTAGGCCGCTGCCACTTCGATCATAGTTCCCGCCCCGCCCGCAACGATTATGATTGCATCCGCAGAGTAAGAGGTCACGAAATCCCTGGCGAAGCCTATTCCAGTTGCAATAACCGCGTCGCAGAATTCGTTCGCTGCCCTCTTATCGTCTTGAGGTACAATGCCTATCACGAAGCCGCCACCGTCCTTAGCGCCGCGGCTAGCTGCCTCCATCACCCCGCCCAGCCCACCGCTGAGCAGAAGCGCGCCGCGTCTTGCAACCTCCAACCCCACTTGGTAAGCCGCTTGGTATGCGACCTCGGAGCAATTGTCTTTATTGGAGCCGATAACCAGAATTTGTACGCGTCTGAGCATCTAGATCACTTGACGAGTTCTGGAGCTACTGTACTGGCTCAGCTTCAATCCTTCTACGTATCTCCGCCACTAATGTTTTCACTGATGCAAGTTGGATTTGGTCGAGTTTCGAGAGGATGTCTTCTACGATTAGCGCCTTTCGTACATGCACGTTTCCCAGCAAATATTCTTCGTAGGCCCAGAGAAGTGCCTCAATTTTGTCGGCTGCTTTCACAATATTTACCTCGGTTAGCGAAGTTTCTCGGCTTGACCTGCGCAGTCGAATATACTCGTGGGCGAGGCTTGGCGGCAAGCTTCCCATCAGGTTCTCGAACCACTCAAGGGCACGGTTATCCAATTTCTCCGCGAAAGCCGCATCCTGGTGCTTGAAGGGGTGGTGAATGTCTCCGGTTCGGGCCTCCTCGGCATCGTGCAAGAGCGCCATTCTAAGTAACCGCTCCACGTCAACTCTAGTGCCCTTCTCCTGTTCGAGGTCTCCCAGAACCATAGCGTACAAGGCCGTAAAGTAGGAATGTTGCGCCACATCTTCGCGGAAATGGCATTTGTAAACGCTAAACCGACCAACGGTCATTAGCGACCTGATGGCTAATAGAAAATCGAGGACTTCCGGATTCAAAAGTGTCACTCGAGTCTAGGAAGAATCGTCTGGCGTATTCTAGCTTTCTACATGCTTCAAGCTCTTTTCCAGCGTGAGTGAGTTCAGCCGCTGGACTTCAGGAATGTCATAATACTTGATCAGAACTTCCTGCGGGTTACTCGATTCTCTATACCCATGCTTCTGGTAGAAGGAAATTGCCCATGACGCCTTGGTGTAAGTTCCGATTATAATCCTAGTGACCCTGTTCGAATTGGCTATGGTGTCTTCAATGCGGGTCAGCAAGAGGGTGCCGATGCCTCTACCTTGCGATTCAGGACGGGTGTAAGCATGCCTGATGAGCGCTACGTCTTCAACGAATTCGTACCCCATTACCCCGAGCACGTGGCCTTTTTCTTCATATGCGAGGAAGGAGACCCTCTTCATTTCCCGTTCCAATTCATCCATGGGCATCTGCGGGTCATGGTAAACGTAAGGCGGCAAGACAGGTTGGTACGCCTTCGCCGCCTCATTGATGACTCTGTAGATTGCCTCAAGGTCCCGAGGGGAACATTCTCTGATGGTTCCTAGAGGAGAGGACATCTCGATCAAGAGCTTCAATTAGCTAGGAGCATCTGAGACTCAGACTCAAACGCCTCATTTTGGGGAATCTCAACTATAAGCCGTTAAGTCTCAAAATGGGGCCGCGAGTAGGGCCAAACCCCCCTTACCCGTCTTATTAGGCCCAAGGCTTTCTCCCCGTATTCATGCGAATTTAAGGGGAAATACGCCTCTGTAGCCGTCTAATAGACGCTCGAACATGTGAAATTCAACGCCCCGACTCGGGCTGGGTACGCACGTGGCAGTGTCCAATTGAAAAATTGAGTCTCATTCTTGAGAAAGAAACGAAGCCAGAACGCGATTCGCACGTCTTGGCCCAGGATTAAGGTCGCCTAACTGTCTGGAGGTGATTGCATGGCTAGAACGAGTATGCTCACACAAAGGTCAATCGTTGCTGACGATACGCTCTCGATGCTTACCGGCCAACCAAGGGGTGCTCTTCTGAGCTACACCGAGCTTACCAAGATGATGCACCAGTACATCAGAACGAAACAACTCAGGCTCAAAGCTTGCCCGAGTTGCAACGCTCCAATCCCAGGCTACGCGACCTTCTGTGACAAGTGCGGTAAGGACGTAACACCAATACAAATCAAGTAAACTCGGAAAAGTAACACAACTATACCTTTTTTCCTTTTTTTGTTCCTTGCAATTTATGCTGAGATGCAGAGAGGTTTGTCGGGTAACCTCTACTGAGACCCGTAAGTCAAGAATCTGAAGGCATTCTAGGCCGCTTGCCTGCGCTGTTGCAGATCGGCCATTTCTGAAAGCGCCCAATGTCGTCCTTGCCGATTATCCAGGTTCCGCAGCTTCCCAAACATTTTGGGCAAATGTCAGTGTCCGGTTTCTTGACTGAGAGTTCAGCAGTTGGCATACCGTCTCGTTGGTCAATTGGCGGGATTAGGCTATGAGGTGTGGGAATTGTCGGCTGAGTTCTACGAAAGTAAGTTATGGTCTGAGCGGAGCCAACAATCTAGTTGAGTATGGTTCATCTGGTGTCGGGCAGGTCATTCGCTCAGGGTGGCGAGCGCCTCCAACGGAATTGCTTCAACCTTTCTGTAGACCATTCCGGGTTTCGCTACATGCCCCTCAACTTTTAGCAGGTCTTCCACTTTGACTCCGAATAGTTTCTGGTTCTCCTGAAGGTAGGGCAAGATCAGGTTCCAGTCAGCGGTTTCAACGGAAGTTAATTGGCCTCCGTTCAATTGATCCAGGCCAACCTTCCTGGACGGGTCTCTGACGTATATTGCTCCGCCGGAAGCGAGGGAGAAGAGGTTGCCGCCGGGGTATGGTGTTTCAAGTTCACGGATTCGGCCGTCATCCTCTAACGCTATTCCGTTAACAATTATGAAGCCGCCCCCATTTAGGGGGTCGCCTGCCATGAAAGATTCGGCTAGGTAGTCGAGGCATGTGCCGTTTATCACGACACGCGGGCGACCAACGGCGTTGATGAGTGGTCGGCCAGCTGCGTTGCCTAAGACGTAGACGTCGCCGCCTTTGGCAGCGTACATGAACGTTTGACCAACATCCCCGAAGATAACCAGTTTTCCGGACTTCATGATCTGGGCAACTTGGTCTTGGGCTGAGGTGTGGACGTAGATTTCGGCGCCATCAAGCCCCGAACCTAAATAATCGCCCGGGTTTCCGAAGACGTCGATTCGAAAGCCTTCCGAATGCTCACCCAACCCTGCACCGCAGAACCGCTGCCCACGCCAATCAAAAGACATCACATGCTTCCAACCTTGCTTATAGGCGGCTACAATCATGGCTGAAGCCGAACCCTCACCTTCCGCCCCGAAGCCTGAAACATCAAGCAAAAGCGTGTCCTCACTCTTGGTGGGGGACCGCAGCGAACCCCTGTTTGCTGAATTGACCAAGACCCATCCCGAACCGTTCTGGTCCGCCAGTTGCGGAAATTCCCTAAGGATATTGAAGAGCGATAATTCCAGCTGTGCGTGGATCCTCCCTTCCTTAGCGTATGGAATCAGGTGAAGAGAGTCTAACACCCAGGTCAGAATTTCTACACTCTTTACTTTCTCGCTGTACCCGTTTTTCGCCGCGTTCGCTAGGTTCACGCAGAGGTCTTCAATGGATTTTGCGCCCGCTCGAGCCTCAGCTAGCTGTTCCGCGAAATTGTCTGGCGCAAATCTCAAAGTTTCATTTAGAAGTTCATTTGTTGGCTTCTTGGCTGGGACGGAAACTTCGCGCCCGAATTTATCTGTGCATTTCAGTTGAGGCGTCGCGGATGATCTGTCGACGGTGAAGATGAAAGCGCCTCCGTCCGTGTAGCTTCCGCCTCTTGCATTCCAGTAAAGGTCAGCTTTGGCTGCGAATCGCGAATCCTCGCCGGCGAGGCTCTTGAGGCAGGCGTCAATTGCCTGGCGTTCGGAAGCGATCAGGCCGATCTTGACTGGACCATCTTGTAATGCGAATACTTGGGGTCGAAGCATTGACGTGTCGGTTATGCCCAATAGGTGCAGCTTGCTTCCGTTCTCTTCGCTTCGACCAACTATGAAGAACCATGGCCCATCGGGTGAACCGTGAATATGTGCAGTCTGAATCTCCCGATAGAGAGACCTCTTGTCTTCGGGAAGCATGTAGAAGTCACGTTCCGTTGTCGGCGCCATCGCCTCAATCAAAACTTCAATCGGGTAACCGTACACTCTCCTCCAAAGGTCGAAGAGATAGACCGCGACCTCCGTGTCGGTCAGGAAGAGCGGGTAGATTTTTCGTTGGGCAAGGTATTCACAGATTGAATGGTAGTTCGAGAAGTCGCCGTTGTGCACTAGTGCCTCGTGGAGGCCGACGAAGGGATGTGCGCCGCCGGGATGCCAAACCTTACCCTTTGTAGGATAACGGTGGTGTCCGATCCAGACATGTGCCTTGAAATCCTCCAACTTGTAATAGCGTATGACTTGGTCTCCCCAACCAACAATCTTCAGGACCATCATGTCCTTTCCATGCGAAAGGACGAACGCCTTCTTCTCACCGAGGGATGCGTAGAATTTCTTATTCAGAGCGTAACTGTTCTGGAAGACGAACTCGTCTTCGGCAAGTTTGCGATCCAAGATTCCGCTCTTATTCATGAATTGGCTGAGGACATCTTCCTTCACCCGGCAGAAATAGCGGCGAACGGCTGGAGGTTTCACCTGTAATCCGGGTATACTCTTGTGGTCGGGTATGGCCCCAAGCCATTCGGCTGAGTCGACTCTTAGGTTCGGTAGGATGAATTCATTCTCGACCACGCTGCTTGCTGAAGGGTCGAGGTATGCGATTTGGATTAGGTAGTCTTCGCGAAGAACCTCTTCTGATACTCCGAGCTGTTCCGGTGAGAGGCCTAGGGCTGCGATTCCGCCTCCCTTTCCGTTTCCGCGGTTCTTCATTTGGAGGAGGGCTTGGAGGAAGTGTTTGCCAGCGATTGGTTCTGAACAGGCAGCGCCAACTACACCGCACCCGCCTTCAGCCTCAACCCTTCGGCTGAGACTCATCCCCTCAACTAGCCTGGCCCGGGATTTGATGATGCTTGTGGCTGAATGCATTCTGCTCACCTGTAGACCAGCAGGTCAGTTCTTCCCCTGAGTTCCTTGATCGAGCGGAGGCCGAGGCCTGCTAGGATGGTTTTCCACTGCTCGACCCACGAAGTGTAGAGGTTGATAATCCTTTGAGCGCCCCATTGTGGGTCAATGAGCAAAGTGAGTTCGGGATCGGTTGTTGTGATTCCTACTTGGCAACCCCTTCCGCGCTCGCAGTTGCCGCAATGCGTGCATCCAACCGCAACAGCTTCAGCCGTCCCAATTACGCACCCGTCAGCCCCGAGGGCAATGGCTTTGGCTACATCGTAAGCAGTTCTTATTCCGCCACTCGCTATCACCGTTAACTCGTCCCTCACTCCTTCTGCGGTGAGGTAGCGGTGAACCCTCGGAATCGCATACTCTATTGGCATGGCGATGTTTTTCTTGGCGATCTCCGGGGCCGCGCCCGTCCCGCCGTAGCCACCGTCGATGTGCAGGATGTTCGCGTTTGCGTAGTAGCTGCCTATGGCGACCATGTCAACATCGACTGGAGTCGAAACTTTCACGGAAACCAAGCAGTTGGGATTTACGGCGCGAATCCAGTCGACGTGCTTCTTGTGGTCCTCGACCGAGTAGACGCTGTGAAATGGAAATGGGGAATAGAGTGAGGTGAAGGGCAGTGATTCTCTCATGCTGGCGACTTCTGAGGTCACCTTGTCCGCGAGCAGGTGGCCCCCCAAGCCGGGTTTCGCTCCTTGCGCATACTTGAACTCCACAATCCTCGCCGCCTGAATCGTCTCCTCGCGTACCCCGAACATTCCGGTCGCGACTTGCGTGATCACGGAATCCTTGTACTCCATGAGCTGCGGTGGGTACCCCCCTTCACCAGTGGAGGTGAAGGTGTTCAGCCGTCTTGCAGCAATAGCCCTGGCAAGCATGAAGTTGAGGCTGACCGAACCGAATGACATGCCGGCGCCGTAGATTGGGATGGGAATTGTGATCTTGGGGCCGAAGCTGCGGCGGTTCAATTCTATGGATAAGTCATAGTCTTCGCCTTCCACGCTCGCATTGTCTTGGGTGCTCTTGAAATCGAGCCGGTCGAAACCTCCGCCTGATTTCCCTACCTTGTACTCAAGTTGGGTGGGAGGCTTGCCCGTCGTGGCTTGGTGGTAGGTTGCGAATATCAACTCCGAGGTCCAACGCTTGTTTCCAAGCCCGCTCGGAATACGTCCAAGGGTTGGCAGGACTTTGAGCCCGTGGTGGATTAGCTCAGAGTGCTTCTGAACGATCATTTCACGTTCCGTGCGTGATATCGGCAAACGCCTCCTTTTCCAAATCCTCGTTGAACATCGCCCGGCCCACGTCACCCCTTAACCGTCTAACATCGCGCATTCCCATCGCGCTTAAAATCTCGATGAGCTGGTCGTGCCACGAAACGAGCAGGTTGACCAAACGCTGTTCCCCCCACCTCGTGTCAAATTTCTCCGGCGCGATGCGGCCAGTTTCAGGTGACTTGCACTCGCCCGAGAATTGGGCCTGAAGGGCGATGAGCATGGTTGTATCGATGGCTACGAGGTCGGCACCACAGATTATTGCCTTGGGGACGTGTTCAGCGAATATAATTCCCCCGCTCACGATTATTGTCACGTCGTCTCGGAGAGATTCTTTCACAAGCTTGCCGTGGACGGAACGAACGAGATCCCCGACGAAGGAGGGGTTCTCCTTGCCCCATCCTCGGCCGTGGTAATCTGCGCAAAGATGAATTATGTCCACACCTGCCTGAGCAAGGTCTACGGCCGTTTCACCTGAATCGTTTGAGAGTGGAACGCGAACTGAAACGGGCGCTTTCGGGTTTGTTTCTCTAATTTTATCAATTGCTCCCGACTCGTATTTCGTTAGCTCGATTGCTTGCGCTGCAAGTATCGAACCATCGTTAGCGTTTGCCGGTGATATCATGGGGATTATTCGTTGCGGCTGTGGGGCTGGGATTTGCTTGATTTGGCTCGGATGTGCGATGAATAGGGTTCCTGTTTTCGTAGCGGCCCCGGCGATTGATTGCAGGATTGATTGGTTGCTTAGGTTTGGTGGCAGGTAGTCGAAGATTATTGGTATTGCGATTTCGACGTTGCTGGTTGACTGGCTGGGTTTCTGGTTGAAGAATTCTAAAAAGCGCTGTTTCCTTCCTACGTCGACTATGGTTGAGATGTATTCCCTTCCGTAGACGCCGTCGCGTGTGGGCCGGACTATTTCTGACATGTCGGTCCACATTGAGTCCCAGCCTGGGCCGGAGAAGGCTCCTTTGTACCCCATCCCCTTGATCGGAATCTTTCCCGTCTCAGCCTCGTACGAGACCGTAGCTATTGGTGACCCGCTCGCGGTTGCTGGATCCTCAGGAATCCAGTAGGAGTCTGCGAATTTGTAGAATTCCGGGTTACGGTCGACCGTACAGAAGTCTGGGTACTCCTGAACGCACCGCATGCACCCCGTACATTTTTTCCTGATGGGGTGAAAACCACCGAACCGGCTGCCAAACACTCCGTAAATGCATGGCCTAGTCATCAGGGCGGCGCGGTACTCTTTTTTCCTTAAGTTGAATCCGTAATCGAAGACTTCTCGAAGCAACAAGCTTGCGAGGCCGACCTTGCCCACTCTCGGATAGAAGGGATGTGGCTCTTTCCGTCGTGGTAGTGCAGGCTTTGCCTCAACCTTGTAGCGGACATATGCGCCCGGTTTTTCTGCCTGCAAAGCCGGACCGTCGTCTATGCTACTCGCCTGCTCCTGCAAATCTCGCGCTCCATCGCTGCAACGAACTATAGAACCAGACCGAATACGTTGAACAAATAAATCTATTGAGGAAAAAACAATAGACAAATGTACCTCAAATAAACGTATTTTCAGATGAACGTGCAAAATATAGGTGTGAAATTTGTCTGCTGCTGAACGTTTGCACATCGATGATGTTGACCGAAAGATTCTGGGCGAGCTTCTTCGTGATTGCAGGCGGTCTTACAGGTCGCTCGCTCGTCAGGCGGGCGTATCTGTTGGGACCGTTCTCAGCCGCATCCGTAAGCTGGAAAAGGCTGGGGTCATACGAAGCTATTCGGCTCTGCTCGACCATGAGAAGCTTGGTTACCAGCTCACCGTCGTAGCAGAAATCACCGTATTGAAGGGAAAGCTGCTTGAGATGGAGGAGGCGATTGGAAAACTGCCCAATACTTGCGCTGTCTACGACGTCACAGGACTCACGGACGCTCTTGTAATAGCGAAGTTCCATACTCGAGAAGAATTGAGTAAGTTCACCAAGAATCTTCTAAGCATGCCCTTCGTGGACCGAACCAACACGCACATCGTCTTGACAACGGTTAAGGAAGATTTACGGCTCCTGTAGCCCCGACAGGTCGTCTAGGAAATTGGCTTACGCGTCGAGGCAGACGAGCTACCTAGTCGGCACCATAGGAGTCTTTCTTCAAGTCGTGGGCCTGTGGGGCATGTACTCAAACGTTCAGCTCGGAACGAATGAAGCCTCGTGGAACATAGCTCAACTCACGCTCTATGCGGGATTTGCCGTATCGGTTCTGATAATTTGGCGTGGGCTCCGGGTTCCTAGGATCCAACCCGCCACCACTGTCCCGATTCGATTCGTGAATGTGGCCGGACTAAAGTTGGCGGGTGCAGGGTCAGTGATTGAGATCGTCGCTCTGGCCTCGAATGAAATTATATTGCATCTCTCCCCCAGTGAACAGTACGTTGCGTTGCCGCTTTCGCTTCTGGCGATTGGCTTGTTGACCGTCACGCTTGGGATCGTCATTGGATTAACAATCGAGTATGGGATGATTAGACGCGAAATAATCGCCGCCTCGGCGCTGAAGCGATGGCTGACGCTCATTTCAGTTATCTTGATGTTCACTTCAATCTGGTTAACTGCATCAGGGATTTTCTTTTACTTGGCGGCTGCTTTCCGAAGTACACTCGTCAACTTGCTAGCCGCGGCCTTCCTTGGGCTTGTTGCACCGCTTGTTCTGGTTCCCGCGAAGAGGGTGTTTCCGAAAGTTGGGACCGCCATTTCGATTGGCGTCGCATTCAACGCGGTGGTTTACTTCTTCGTCGTAGTAGTGGCGCATGCTCCGTCCTATGTTCCATGGGGGTTGCTTTCTCTGGCCTTGTTTGACGTTCTGATCTTAGGTTTGAAACGAATCATGATCATAACAAGGGCTGGGCTTGTCTCGTCGCTGGTAATCGGGGTGCTCTTTTGGGCTACCTATTTTCCGTTCAGTTTGTACTTGTTTCCTTGGTCGTCTTCACCGCAGCCCCCGCTAGTCGCGGTGGTTCTGGCTAGCCTCGCGGGAGCAACGCTTGGCAACTCGGCCTATGCAGGGCTTACTTCAGTTGTGCTCGGTGACGTCACGGGTTGACTAGGTTCTACTTTCTCTTGTTTACGTAAATGCCGTTGGCAACGTCCAAGCTGAGTGGGTACGAGTTTGACCCTACCTTAACCAGCATTGGGCCCTTGAATGGGGCCTTCTCCTCAACCTTTACCTCAACACCCGGAAGCATACCTAAGTTGGCAAGGTAGCGTAGCAGTTCCGTGTTCTCGTCGGGGATCTCGCTTACGACACCATGTTGACCTGCGCCGAGGTTGGATAACGCTTCGCTTTTTGAAGGTGAGAGGTACCCTTTCTCATCTGGGATTGGATTCCCGTGCGGGCAGGTTTCGGGATTACCAAGCGTCTTTTCAATGGAGTTAGCTAGGGTGTCGCTTACTGCATGTTCAAGCTTGCAAGCTTCATCGTGCGACTCAGCCCAATCGTAATGCAAAACATCCGTTAGTAATCTCTCTGCGAGCCTGTGCCGCCTGAACACTGAGAGGGCTAGGCTTCTTCCCTGTCCCGTTAACTTGACACCCTTGTACGGTTCCCGTTCAACGAAACCTTTCCCTTCCAGAACTTCCAGGGTGTTCGTTACGCTTCCAGGCGTAATGTTCAGTAATTTGGCGATGTCTCCGGTTCGTGCGGCTCCCGTCTTCGCTTCCAGGTTATAGATGGTCTTCAGGTACATTTCAGGGGCAACTGAGAATTCGTGACTCAAAGGCAAAACCTAACTTGACTTTTGTTTCTCGTATCCATGAATAAGTCTACTCGAAGAAAGATTCTTGGCATTTAGTATAAGTGCTGTATGGGCGGATAAAACAAGTCTAAATACGGTACAAACATGGGCGTGAAGAGTCCATGGCTGGTAAGAAACCTGGCAAGAAACCTTTCGGAAGGGACGGCCCACCGAAAGGGTACCCAAAGGACCAAGCCGTCTACGCTGACCCTGAGAACTGGCGGTACCCCCTACATACCCCTTGGCACGCGAAACCCGCACGCCGCTATTTCGACGATTATTCAAACCGGCGCAAGTATGCCCAGGAAGAGCAGGCGTACATCGATTCGCGGATCAACCAGGCTTTGGAGAAATTCGGAAAATCAGCTTCATCAACAAGCGGAAGACGCCCCCCACCGAAAGTGCCTTCCCGCAAGGTCGAAGAGTTATCACTAGACCAACTCCTTCGATTGTTCTTGGGCGCAGCGCGGCTCCAGCGTGCCAAGGAGATGGATGATTCGCTCGTCTCAGTTTCTGCTTTGACACCTGATCATGTTGGAGGCAAGGTGAAGGACTACGTAGTTGAGATAGACCTCAAGAAACGAACGATTATGCATAACTGCGAGGATTGGCGGAAGAATTTGGATTCAAAGAACATGTGCAAACACCTCGGCAAGTTTCTACTAACATTGGACGAGAAGAGGGCGACGGACTTGTTGAGGGAGTTGTTGGTCGACAAGAATCAGTGGACATTCGCCGCGCCGGCGATCGCATCTGTTTGATTATTAGCGCGCTAGCCTCTTCAACATCGCCAAGATTTCGTAGCCATGCTTAATCATTCCCAAATTTCCTTTCCTTCCATAAGTCTCCGTGAATCGCACTGAACCATCCGATTTGACGTTCAACCCTGTTACGAGGATTGGCACTGGGTCATCGCTATGCCCCTTCTTGATGCATGGGGTAGAATGGTCCGCTGTGACGCATAACAATTTTGAACCCAGTTCAAGCCCCGCGAAGAAACCTGCGTCAATATCTTCAATCGACTTCGTCTTTCCATCGAAGTCTCCGTCATGCCCAGGTTCATCAGGGCCTTTGAGATGTACGTAGACTAGGTCGTATTTGGCGGCGAGTTCCAAGGCCTTCTTTACTCGTTGAGAGTAACCTTCAAGCGACCGGTCGGGTGGGAATACTTCCGCGTCCATTCCTATCACTTTCGCGATCCCTAGCTCTACGGGCATATCTGCCACCGCTACTGACTTGAACCCAAATTTCTCCCGGAGCGTTTTCACTTTAGGCGTCTTGGTTCCGGCATCACGCATTAAGAGAAAGTTGGCGGGCATGTCCCCGCGATTCCTTCGTTCGATATTGACCGGGTGATCCCTCAGGAGATCGTAGACTTGTGCTGCGAATTGGTTTAGCAGTTGAGCCGTCTCGGCCGCTGGTTTCGTTTTCTTTAGCGGAACGCATTTGGGGATGGGGATTGGTAGCGTGACGCCGGATAACGCAATCGTAACGTTACCTTTGCGAGAGTAAGCTGGGTCCAGGTTGGAAACAGCGCCTGAGAAATGATTTCGAGCGCTGTGGAAGACGAGTGCACAGCGATGCCCAATTGTTGCCTTAAGCTCGAAATCAGCTAGAGCCCTCAGTTTCGAGTCTTTGTTGACAGCATCTACGAGTTCCCGTGCCTCATCGGTGGAAACGTTTCTGCCCGCACGTCGGTCGATAATCTGCCCGTCTTGGACGGTGGCAAAGTTGCACCGTAAGGCAAGGTCTCCGGTCTTGAAATCCAGCCCTGAGCCTAGCGCTTCAACAACGCCCCTTGAAAGGTCAAGTTTGGACGGGTCGTAGCTGAGTAAGGAGAAAACCCCCGCATCACTCTCCGGCGCAATTCCCCGTTTCACCGTGTAAACGGTACCCATCATTCCCTTCGCAGTGAAATTGTCGAAGTGAGGAGTTGCCGCCGCTTCAAGGGGTGTCTGATTTCCGCGTTCCGGGAAGGGTAGGTCGCCCACACCGTCCAGGATGACGTAGATTATCGGATTACGCAAGTCCAGGCCACTCGGCCGTAAACGTGACGCCCTCAATATATTGATTAGAGCTGGGAACTGCATGTCGTGACGAAGTGTTCACGATGGATTCGGAGAAAACGAAGACCAAGATTGTTTGCACCATAGGCCCTTCAACGTCTTCGAAGGCGATGCTCCGACGATTGACGCGTGCGGGAATGAATGTTGCTAGGCTGAACCTATCCCACGGAACGTTAGACGAGCACGCTGCCCGAATTCGCTTGATTCGTGCGGTTTCGAGGGAGTTGAAGACCTCCCTTGGAATATTGCTCGACTTGCCGGGGCCTAAGATTAGGGTTGGCAGGATATTCCCGGAGCCTGTGGAGCTACGGGAGGGTGCGCAACTCATTCTCACGTCGAGGAGGGTTGTTGGCAATCAAAGGATGGTATCGATTAGCCATCCATCAATCCTGAAGCAGCTTAGGAAAGGCGACCGAGTTTTCCTTGAAGACGGCATAGTCGAGCTCACCGTTATCCAGGCGAACAAGGACCAAGCCACCTGCCAGATTGTGAGGGGGGGCCACATCTCCTCGGGAAAGGGAGTCAATTTACCCGGAAAGAAGTTGAGACTTGGCGCCCTAACCAAGCAGGACATTAGCCTCCTCAAATTCGCCGTTCAAAATCGGGTGGACTTTGCCGCCTTATCATTCGTAACAACTGCTGCTGAAGTTGCCAAAGCCAAACGAATTGTGAAAGACGCTGGTTCCAAGGCATGGATCATAGCAAAAATCGAAAAACGCCAAGCGGTCGACAACTTTGATGAAATTGTGCAGAAGGCACATGGCATAATGGTCGCTCGGGGAGACCTTGGCGTCGAGATGGAGATTGAGGAGATCCCCACCCTTCAAAAGGAAATAATCACCAAGGCTAACGCAGCCGGAAAACCTGTGATCACAGCCACCCAAATGCTGGAATCCATGGTCAATAACCCCGTACCAACACGCGCGGAAGTAACCGACATCGCGAACGCAATAATCGATGGAACGGACGCGATTATGCTTTCAGAGGAAACTGCAGTTGGAAGCTATCCTGTTGAGGCCGTGAACGTGATGAAGCGAGTTGCCTCCGCCACGGAAAAGAACCTGCCCTACAGCGCGCTTCTCGACAGTAGGAGCGAGCACCTGAGACCAATCGTTCAAGATTTGATCAGTTACTCAGCTTGCTTAGTTGCATACCGAGTGGACGCAGGTTGCATAGTGGCCCATACAAGAACCGGCCTCACGGCACATAGAGTGTCCAAGTTCCGGTCACCCGTTCCCATCATTGCCCTGACAAACAACGTCCCAATAATGAACAGACTTTCAGTGCTCTGGGGCGTGTACCCCTACCGCGTGAAGAAGCTCTCGACCACGGCTGAGATATTCTCCGCTGCGAAGATCGCAGCCAGGCATAGCGGGACAGTTAGCGAGAACGGCAAGATAGTTGTGGTTTGCGGAGACCCATCCACACCAGGGGGAACTACAGACCTGCTTCGAGTCCAGACGGTCTAGGGACCTTCTTTGGTTATACGCGTAACTGAACGGTCAAGCTCTTTGGTAGATTTCTCTCTTAGGATAGCCAAATGCAGGTCTACGGCGCGTTCAAAATTCTGCCTTGCATCCTTCAGAGTCGTCCCAACCGAGTAGCCACCTAGTGTAGAGCGTGCCATAGCGTAAGTTCCATTATCTTCTAGCATGATTTCTGTCCTAGCATCTTTCAATCAACTAGTAAAGAATGTGCCCAGACTCCAGCTTGATTTTAATTCCACAGTACTCATCTTGATGGTAAGCGAACGAGTTTGCCTTCGAACCAGTTGAAGCCTGAGGAGAGGGTGGCTGTAGCAGTTGGGATGGTGGATTGTGTTACCCAGGTTTGTATTGACAGCATTAGAGAAAAGGAGTCCCGTATTTCAGATGCGCAGCTGATTCGCATCCTCCGCCGTAGATTTCGAGCAGGCCGAAGATCCTAGAATGGTGTGTAGACTCTGGATAACTTCTCAGAGTTTGTCAGGAGAGTAGTTAGGACGCTCAACCGGAGCGGAGTACAGTACATGCTCACAGGAGCATTAGCATCAAGCTACTACGGCCGTCCGAGAACTACGGTAGACTTGGATGTGGTAGTCGATACTAACGAAGATGAACTTACCGGATTGGCGAAAGTTTTCACAAGTGCAGGTCTCAGAGTCCAAGTTCAAAAGCTGGAAGCAACTTGGCGTTCAGAGTACAGGATCATCACCATTGAAGATACCAAAAGTCCACACCACTTGGACGTAATATTCACCGATCAGAAACTTGAGAGGAAGGCAGCTCGTATTCTAGGGTTGCCAACATACTGCCAAACTGCGGAGTCACTGATACTTGCGAAACTAAGAATGATCAAGGCCACCGTCCAGGTGGAGAGAGCCGCCACAGACCGCAATGATATCAGAGCGATCCTCGAGAATACCCATATCAACTTGAGAGGACTGCGAAGGAAGGCCAAGAAGGAAAGTACTGCGAAGATTCTCGAAGCTTTGCTGCAGGAAGAGAGCATGTTTAGCACGATGCAAGGAACTTCTCTGAGAGACATAAGAGACCACAGGGACCGGGTCTGAGGCAAATCGTAGAGCCGTATCGGTGACCGGAGATGCGTATTCTACGGCAGGTTTATGCTAGGGCCATTCGCAATTCCTACTGAGAAATAGTTCAGATGGATTTCCATTCAAGCAGGCATCGGGGTGCGTCGGAGTGGGAGCCTTGACTGTGGGCAAAGAGGCGATACTCTACCAGCAGCTGCCTGGTGGCCGGGTTAGATGCACGGCCTGCGCCCGATACTGCAACATTCCGGAAGGAAAGATAGGCCTCTGCGGAATCCGAGGAAACACAAACGGAAAGCTCTGGCTCTACGTCTACGGCAAAATCATAGCCGGCCACGTAGACCCAATCGAAAAGAAGCCCGTGACCCACTACATGCCTGGAACTAAGATATTCTCAATCGCTACGACAGGTTGCAATTGGCTCTGCTCCTACTGTCAGAACAGTGACATTAGTCAGCGGCGGAAAATCGAGGGTATAGATGCAACGCCCGAAACCGTCGTGGAGATGACTAAGCGTTATCGTTGTGAGGGATTGGCGTATACTTACAATGAGCCGTCGATTTTCATTGAGTTTGCGCATGATATTGGAGTTCAGGCGCGGAAGGCGGGGCTCATCAACATCTTCGTCTCGAACGGGTACGATACGCCCGATACTGTTGGTTTGATGCGAGATTTCTTGGATTGCATAACGGTTGACTTCAAAGGCAGCGGTGAGACCGGCTTCGTGCGGAAGTATATCGGTATCGCCAACGCAGACCCAATCTTGCAGACTCTGCTGGAGATTCGTGATAGGACCAAGGTTCACATTGAGATCACGGACCTAATTGTTCCAGAGGTTGGGGACGACTTGGGGGCTGCTAAGAGGCTGTCTTCATGGGTCTATGATAACTTGGGCCCTGATACGCCGATTCACTTTCTTCGATTCCACCCAGATTACAAGATGATGAACTTGCCAGCAACCCCAGTCGGAACCTTGGTGAAGCATCACGCAGTCGCCAAGGAGGTAGGGTTGAATTACGTTTACCTTGGCAATGTGCCGGGGCATCCGCTAGAACACACATACTGCCCAGAATGCGGGAAGGTTGTTGTCGAACGTTTAGGTTTCGACATTACGGGATGGCATATGGACGACCAGAACCGGTGCAAGCATTGTGGAAACGAGATCCCAATCGTTGGCCATTTGAGTAAGTCGATAAACGAAGAACGCTTCATACCCATAATAATGTAAGAAGGCCTCGAACTACGAGACCGCTCCACCCCCACCGCGCTTAGAATTTGATTTCAATTCCGGCATTTTCGCGTAGAGCGGATTTGTATATCGTATTAGCGGCGGCCACATCTTCCACGGCTATGCCGACAGACTTGAACAACGTTATCTGTTGAGCAGTTGTTCGTCCAGCTTTTTTACCAGCAATTACCTCTCCGATTTCCCCGCTAATTTCATCTACCTTGTAACCTCTCGACATAGCTTCAATCAGGTCGCCGGACTCTTTAGTAGCTTGTTCAATCGAATCCACGAAGACCTTAGACCTTCGAAACAATGCTACGTCAAGTTCATGTCGAGAGGGCATGTTGGACCCGATTGCATTAATGTGCGTCCCCGGGTTTGCCGCGGAGGCTTCGAAGAGAGCCTGAGTTGAGGTTGTAGCAGTTATTAGAAGATCAGCATTCTGCACAACTTCATCGGGGGATTCAGCAACCTCAAGGGCCACTTTGAATCGGTCGAGAGCTATTGTGCGCGCCTTCTCCGCTTGCTCGCGCTTCACATCGTATACGTACCCGCTCTGAATTCTGAGAACATGGCTAATTGCCTCAAGCTGTCCGAGTCCCTGCACGCCGGCCCCCAGCAATCCTAAGTTCCTTGAGTCTTTACGAGCCAAGTACTTCGTGGCCACGGCGGATGCTGCACCAGTTCTAAGTTGAGTAAGCCTGTTAGCACTCATCACGCATAACAGAGACCCATCTTGGTCGAATAGCATAACGACAAAATAGGTTCCTTCAACCGCTCTCTTACCTGCGCTTCCTGTGAGTACCTTCAAGCCAGCCGTATTCAATTCTGGTAACGCAGCGAGCATGACGCGAAGCGTACCGGGTGTTCCGGGACGGTCCATCTGGTATCTCGGCGGCATTAATGTCGTCTTTTCACTGTATTGTTTGAGCGCCATCTCAACATCAGCAATTATCGAGTCTAAACTGGCTAGTTTCGATACGGCCTTCTCGTCTAGTATTAGGACCAAACTGGACCCCTAAACCGGACGCTTAGCCAAGGGCTCCATCCTTTAACGCTTTGGGCACTCGAAACCAACGGAAGTAATTATTAGCCGACGCCGTTAAGGCGAAAAACCTGAAGGGAAACATGCATGGCCGCGAAACTACACGGTATGTGCGCCATCTTGGCGACGCCATTCGATCCTCAAAAGAAGATTGATGAGAAAAGCCTTAGGTCGTTAATTGATTTTGAACTAAAGGCAGGCGTCCATGGCGTAACCATCCTAGGGCTTCTGGGGGAGGTGTTACGACTGTCTGATGTTGAGAGAAGTGAAATCACAAGGATAGTAGTAAATGAAGTTCGCGGGCGTGTCCCCGTGGTGTCCGGAACAGGCGCATCGGGTACTGATCTCGCAATAATCTACAGCAAAGAAGCGGAAAAACTTGGCGTTGACGCCGTTATGATTGCCCCACCTAGGTTAGCCAAACAGAATGACGATGCACTCGTCAATTATTACAGTGAGATTGCAAAAGAAATCAGCATCCCAATAGTCGTGCAAGACGAACCGATGACATACGCAGTTCACATGTCACCCAAGCTGATCGCTCGTTTCTCCGAGATTGGGGGAATTGACTACATCAAATTGGAAGACCCGCCAACGCCAATCAAAATATCTCAAATTCGAAGCTTAACCGATGACCGTTTAGGAATTTTCGGAGGCCTTGGTGGACTATACGCGTTTGAAGAGCTTTCTAGAGGGGCCGTTGGTGTTATGACTGGTTTCGCCTACCCCGAAGTACTCGTGAGCGTCTGCGAAGCCTTCTCAAGAGGAAAACGCGAAGTTGCACGCGACCTATTCTACCGCGCTCTCCCCTTGATTAGGTACGAAGCCCAACCAATGGTTAGTCTTGCAATCAGAAAGGAGATCTACAGAAGACGCGGCTCAATCAAAGACTCAATAATGCGTGACCCAGCAACTAAACTGGACCAAGAAAGTTTCAAAGAAATTGACGAACTATTGGCTGGAATTAACATAGACGAGCTACTGGCAACATGCAAGAAAGTAGCAACCGGTAAAACCAGCGCTTAAGGGCTGAAGCCTCTCACTTGAAATCGAACAGAGGCTGCGCAAAACGGCGCGTTTTCGTTCTAACGAAAAGCAATTTACATTCACAGCACAAGCATTAGCCTATGCAAATCACGAAAGTTCAAGCGTATCCTGTCCGCTTGCCGATGCGACAGTTCAGTGATGCATATTCCGATTATCCGATGGGGCAATTTGTGCTCGTCGAAATCGACACCGACCAAGGTACAGTTGGCTTCGGTGAGGCTCCCTGCACAGTCACCGTGGGGTTCTACGGAGAAACATTGGAGACGGTAACTGCTGCAATTCGGAATCACCTTGGACCAAAGTTGTTGGGGGAGGATCCGCTCAATATACGAAAGGCTACTTCACTCATGAATTCCATCCACGGAGCCGCATTCATCGCTAAGACAGGCATCGATACAGCGCTCTATGATTTAGCGGGCAAAGCCCTCGAAGTGCCCGTAAGCACCTTGCTAGGTGGCAGACAAAGAAACAGCATAGAGGCTGCGTCTGAGATAGCGATAGTTAATCCCGAAGAAATGGCTCGAGAAGCCCGCCGCCTCATTGAGTTGGGTTTCAAAGTCATCAAAGTCAAGGCCGGCAGAAATGTCGATGATGAGGTCAAGGGTATCAAAGCGATTCGGGACGCGGCAGGCTCAGACATCGAACTGAGAGTCGACCCAAACGCAGGGTGGTCACGCCTCGACACTCTCCGAGCCCTCAAGGCCCTTTCGCGTGAGGAAATCAGTTACATCGAACAACCGCTGCCTGGCTGGGATCTGGAAGGCCTCGCATGGCTACGGAAGACAACGGGTGTTCCCGTAATGGTTGACGAGAGCGTCTGGACTCCACAGGACGTGATTAAGATCGCAAGAGCAGAAGCCGCGGACATAATCAACATTAAGATCACAAAGGCTGGCGGCTTGAAGAACTCTCTGGCCATCTACACGACCGCAGAAGCGGTGGGCATCCCGTGCATCGTTGGAACCGAACTCGAATCATGCGTCGCAGTCGCCGCGAAACTGCAACTCGCGTCATCTTTTGAGAAGCTACCTTTTGCCTGCGAATTTACGGAATTGGCTTTCCAGAGAATAGCCATAACGGAATCTCTGCACCTCGAAAATGGTACCTTGAAGGTTCCGACAGGCCCAGGCCTGGGCATGGCTCCAGATAGGCAATTGATAGACCAGAACACCGTTTCTCTGTAAATGACAAGTAAGCTACCAATTCGCGCCGTCTTTTTGTTGTTAGCTTCCTACGGACGAAATACTCATTGTCCCGCCATTTTACAGTAAGCCGTGTGTTGTACCAACGGGACAATACCCGTAATCTTCAAACTCCGAAAAATTCATCCGTAGACATTCTGGAAACGAGTTCGTTGCCTCGTCGTTCGGCAGCTTTATACAGACACCAAAAATAATCTGAGTTATGGCCAGACTGCGAACTGATGGTCTGCCTGCGGCTATTACTCCGGAAGATATCCTAACGAGGAAGGTCATTGCTGACGCGCAGATTTCATCCGATGGGAACTCTATCGCTTTTGTTGTAGGAGATTGTTTCAAGGAAAAAATCGGGAAAGCAAAATCGAACATTTGGTTAGCTGATGTGGGTTCGGGGGCCTCGCGTCAATTCACTGGAGGGGCTGGGACCGACAACTTTCCAAGGTGGTCACCCGACGGGACGAAGCTTGCTTTTCTGTCAGATAGGTCCGAGAACCGCCTGGTTCAGGTCTACCTGGTAGACCGAGAAGTAGGTGAAGCGCTGCAGCTGACTGACATTAGGGGTGAGATCGCTGGCTTTGCATGGTCGCCTTCAGGCAAGGAGATAGCGTTTCTGATGTATGATCCAGAGACGGAGGAAGATAGGGCGAGGATGGAAAAGTCTGGAGGCGCAATTGAATTCGAGAAGTTTCACAAATTCTGCAGAATCTGGACGGTAGACATCCAAGATAAATCTCTTAGGAAGGTCACGGGAGATTACCAGGTCTGGGAATTTTGCTGGTGCCCGGATGGTAGTTGCTTTGCTGCTATTGTAGCAGATGAACCCTACGAATGGTCGTGGCATATAGCACGCTTGGCTGTAATACCCCTCAATACAGGCGAACCCTACGTTCTGTATGATGCGAAACCGAAGCAACTGGGCGGGCTGTTGTGGTCACAAGACGGGCGGTCGATCTATTTCTTGTCAGCAACATTGAGTGACAGGCCGCTCGTAGGCGGTGACTTATTCAGGATATCTGCGTCGGGTAGTGAAAGGGAACCGACAAATCTTACGAACGACAACCTGGGTTCAGTTCACTACGCGAAATGGAATTCAACGAACAGACTAATCGTTCTTAGCGTAAACAACGCGAAGACGATATTCACGTTAGTGAACCTTTCAGGGCCAAAGCAAGTAGAGTTCACTACCCTGTATGAGGGAGAAGTAGGAGTAATTGGCGGAATGTTGTTCACCTCACAGCCAATGTTTTCCTGCGCGGACAACGGATCAATCGCAATAGTTAGGGAAGACCTGTACTCGCCGCAGGAAATCTGGTACGGCAAAATGTCGGAGGCAAGTATTTCTTGGAAACAGCTTACGGATCTCAACAAGCCGTTGAAGATGTACTCGAACATTCGCGCGGAAATGGTCGAATGGAAATCTTTTGATGGTCTGAACATACAGGGATTTCTGTACTATCCTCCCGGGCAAGAAAATGAGCCTCTCCCACTTGTTGTTCGTCCTCATGGAGGACCATCGTTGGGTTACGGTTGCAGATTCGAAATGGAAGCGCGATATTATGCTTCTCATGGATATGCTGTTCTCTTGCCCAACCCGCGAGGGAGCATGGGAAGAGGAGTCAAATTCCTAGAGATGAACAGGGGCAACATAGAAGGCAAGGATTTCAAAGATATCATGGCAGGAGTGGATTATTGCATAGAACAGCAATGGGCCGACCCAAAGAACCTCTTTGTTTATGGAGGAAGCTACGGTGGCTACCTCGTAGCTTGGACGGTTTCACAAACTCAGAGGTTCAATGCCGCCGTAATGGACTATGGAATATGTAATTTACTAAGCTGCCACGGAGGCGAATGGAACACGTATTGGGAAGTATTCCAATTCGACATCGACCCCTACAACCAATCAGACTTATTCAACAAGAAATCTCCAATCTACTACGCGCGAAATGTAAAAACTCCGACTTTGATAATACATGGAAAAGAAGACCCATGTGTCCCAGTAGAACAAGCGCACGAATTCTTTCGAGCTCTCAAAGGGCTAGGCGTACAGACCGAGCTGGTTGTTTATCCGCGAGAGGGGCACGGATACCAAGAGAAGGCCCACATGATCGATTCCTTCCAACGACACCTAAACTGGTTCAACGAACACATGAAACACTAGGAGTCATAACCCCGTAAAAGTTCACATTGAAATCACGAACCCAATCGGCCCAGAGATTGGGGACGACCTAGGGCTGCTCAGAGGCTGTCTTCTTACGTGTATGATAACCTAGTCGAGGGTTTTGCGCCAAGCAATGTGAGCGCGGTGCCTCCGACCGCGATGAGAGTGATCTTTCTCCCCAGCTCCTTGTCCACTTCTTCCAGGAAACCCAGCAGCACTCTGCTACCTAATCGCGCCATACAACCTCATTTTCTCCTCTATGCTCTTATTGTTCGCTCTGATCTCCTTGGGTTTCAGGGATTCGAGGATTCCTATCGTAACACCAGTCTCCTTCGAGGGCTTAATCTTGTCTAGCGCTTTCAACAGTCCAATGAGCCTGCCAGACAGTCCGTATTTCTCTGAAAGGAAAATGAGGAGGCTGTGATTCGCCTTGTTTTTTGCCAGCAGTATCGGTATCGCCTCGATGCGCCTGGCGTCACCCTTCATCATGATGGAAGCGATGATGTATTCGATGCATATCCTCTGCCCTTCCCTCAGCTCGGGTCCGATCTCCTTGTAGCCGAACCTTGCTAGATTGAAGGTCAAGTCCTTCTCGGGTATCTTCGCCGGGTTCGTCTCCGCCTCCAGTAGCGCGATTCTGTATCCTTTGGCCACCGCTGCGGCGATATGGGACCAGAAGTCTTGCGGTCCATGGAGCGTTATCTTGTCGTACAGCATCTCTTTCAAAGGGTTGATTTCATCCGATGTTAGGAGTTCTAGGAACTCATCCGTTGTCAAGATGAGAGGGTCTATCTTGATTGTGGCGAACGCCTGCAGGTCTCGCGCGGTTGCATGTATGCGGATTATCTCGCGTTGGAGCAGGTTGCCTTTCGGATCGTGCAGTAAAAACAGTAGCTCCGCCCTGTTGAGCTTCAGGTTCCTCTCGGCGTTTATCGCTGATATCGATTCTATGGAACGGATCTCCTCGCAGCGTTCCTCGGCGTTCTTGAAAAGCATCTGCAATTCTTTGGATTCAGCCAGCAGGTCACGTTTTCTTCTGAGATCCACCTCTGTGAGCAAGTCAATGAGCAGGTAATTCGCGAAGTTCAGGCTTGCGAGTGAAGACCTTCCGGCCTTGGTGAGAGTTATCGTTCCCTCAGCAGCCAGCGCACGCGTCTTCTCGTAAATGTTGGAGTAAAACGCGGTGCCGTGGGAGCGCCTTATCTTGGAGGTTAGTTCGTGTATAGAGATGGGCCTGCCAGTTTCCTTCCAGAGAGTGTCCAGTACCCTGTAAGTAGTGTCGTCCATTGCTGCACCGACTGATATCTGCATTATAGCATATACACGATAATATTAAGGCATCATAACTATATAAGTGCATGAATGACAACGGTCTGCCAGCCGATGCCACAACTGCGACACACTGCCTTACCTCTCAGAGCCATGACACCAACCAGCAGCGGAGATTCGTGGTAATAATTATTCTTCTCAGCTAGGCGCTGCCAGATGTCTTGTTATTGGCCCTAAGTTTTCTACTTCCTAGAATGCCTTATCTCTGATACTGTCCCTGCTTTAGTGCATGCCGATTGAAGACCTTGTCGGGAATACGGAGCTTCTAAAGCGAGTCTTAGAACACTACAGATACCGACTGGACAACTTCACGAGTGATGAAGAGGTCAAGCCGCTGATAAGCGGGCCCGTCAGACGATACCTTACCTTTGGCCAATTGAAGTCACTGGTTTCCGAAGCGCTGATCGAATTAACCAAAGACAGAGACACTGCAAACCTAAAGCTACCGTTGTACAGCGACCTTCTGAGGTCTGCGGCTCGACAATACGTAAAAGACCTGGAACGAATTAAAGAGAAAACCAGCCAAGAGCTGCCAGACAGCAAACTGAGAGAAATGGAGTTGGACATAGAAGCCGCGAAGGAGTGCCTTCGCTAAACGGTCTCCGCCAGGTTGGAAAGACCTCACTGGGACGCTGAAGGCAGTAAGAAGATGGCGGTCATTCATGCTTTCGGTGAGCTGCAACGCAAAGCCAAGGCGCGCGCAATCAAGGGCGAGCATGCCGATTCTTTGCACTCGTTCAACCTATCTTAGGCCTAGATCACAGTGAAGACAAGGGGTATAATCGGGGGATGCGCATCGCGAGCAGCGTTCACAGATGCGATTCCAATACTCATAGCAGCTATAGCAGCGGAAATCCAGTTCGCCGTTTCTTCCGAAGGATCCACGCGGCTGGGCCATGTCTTCAAGCGTCGGCGAGGCCGCGCCTTTGCCACTAATCAGAAGAACTCACCTCCTTTCCATGAGGCGTGTTTCAAAATACTCTTCGCCTTCGACCGCTCTACTAAGCATGGCTTTCCTTCGGCACCGATCCCCAGTACGATTCAGGTTAACTTACTCTAGGCTTGGAAGGATCCTTACTGAAGAAGTTTGAGGGTCTTCGTACCACGAGGAACCGACCACAATCTTGGCAGATGTAATGTTTCGAGTAAGTCCCACCGGAGTAGAAAGTCATTTTCTCACCGCAGCTTGGGCAGTTTGGATTACCTATCTTCATACGCTCGCGTCCACCAACTACTTCTGTCTCCTCAGAATTGGGTTTTTTGGTGCTCTACTAGGCGGGAGTCCAAAGGCGCGGACAGGCGAGGTGCGAACCGGTGGTTCGGCAAAGACCGGCGAATAGGTATAGGAGGCCAACGCAAAAGATGCCGAGGAAAGCTTCCGGCAAGATCAGACGAACGCCACCATCAACTTGACATGACTTTCTAGTTTGCCCAAGTTCGAAGTTCGTGGTCACGATTATTCTTCTTCTTGATTTCCTCTTCCGAGCTTCTCTTAAGCGAGCTGTGCGGTCCAAATTTGCACGTTTATTAGCAGAGCTTCCCGTTGCAGGGAGGTGACTTTTGTGGCTAGGCAATCTCGTCTTCCTATACGCATAAATCGGAAAGCACCTTCTGCCGCCCTTCTGCCGTTTACAGACTATTTCAAAGGGTTCGATAATGTCGGCGCGATGCGGGGCGTCTTTGGAGAGAAGACTGACTCAGTCTTGGACAACCTGAAAGTTGGATTCGTTTCTAATCGCCGCATGTACATGGGCATAAGAGACAAAGACGGAAACATTGCCGTCAGCACTTTTCATCTCAAGCACAGCGACCAGAGGACACTGTATCTTGACGTAGTTCACGAGCTGTTCCATGTCAAGCAATTCATAGAGAATAGAAAGTACTTCCGAGAAGAGCATCAGAAGTTCATGGGAAACCGGTCTTTGTATTACGTGAGCCCGATAGAAGTCCCGGCCTACAAGCACACAGTTAAGGAGGCCAAACGAATTGGCATGTCCTTCAACGAGATAGCAGAATATCTGAAGATGGGACCAGTTCCCCCGAAGGTGTTCAACAAGTTCTTGAAAACCGTGAATCTTGAACGAGGCGGGAACACCTCAAAGAATCGGGCAAGGTTAGCCGTTCGAATAAACCGCTACGCATCGATACGAGTCTTCCCGTTTACCGACTATTTCAAGGGCTTTGAGAAGTCTTCGGCGGTAAGGGCCCTGTTCGGAAACAAGACGGAGAAGATCTTAGGCAAGCTTAAAGTTGAGTTCGCCGATTCCCCATTTCGAACAATATTTCCAAGCGATGAGGATGGCCACCTCATGGTGAGCCTAGACTACTTCAGGAAAGGCGACGTGAATTCACTGTATCTTAACGTTCTATTGTGCCTCAATATCCTGAAACGCCTGTCCGAAGATAAGCTACTTCTCGAATCCAACGATCAGGAGTTCGGTGAGAGCCCCGTCATTTTGGAATCGTACAAGTCGATGTTGGCAGAATCAAGGCGGATCGGGATGTCTGATAAGAAGATCTTGGAAAGCATGCAGCTTCCGCGTTTCATGATGAGCCCCGCAGGTTACATCAGATTTGTGCGAAAGTTGGGGCTTTTGGACTCAGGTTAGAACGGATAACGCATACTGTGGCGACGAGAAAGAAAAAGGAGGAATAAGCATGTTAGTCCTCGGGTGCCAAATCCCATCACGAACAACCGCTCCTATGTGGCAGGCGCCTTTCCTTTTACCTTCGACGCGGTCGACCTTTCACTCGGAGAACACGCATTTTCGAAGGATACGATTCAAAAGTTCAACTTTAATATCCAAAAAACTGAATCACGGTCGCTGAGACATCTCGGATGTAATTTCGCCCTCTCTAAACTCCCTCAACCTGCTGAGAAACTCCAGTCGCAGCATGCTGTGATTCCGTCTCTGTCATGAGGCCGAGGTCATATTCGCAAGCGATATCCTTGCAGATTAGGAACTTTGATGGCCTTAGATCCCGTAATACGTTATAGTACCATGACAGCCTTTCCCTTATCGCCGGGTCACGCCAAGTGTCGCCGGTGTAGTGCCTGAGCATCCTTCCCAAGAAACCTGTCTTCGGACCGGGTACTTTGGCCTGGCCCACTTTCGCTTCGAATGGGTACGATACGCCTGAGACGGTTGGTTTGGCGCAGGATTTCCGCAGCGCACTTGCGCGGAGGCCTTAGGACTCTCCCGTAGGGGTTCATGGGTTCGAATCCGGCGCTGCGTACTTTTTGATGGACCTTGGGTACTCGTTTCCACTGGAGAAAATCGCGGATATTGAGGGTTCGCATCTCATTGGGCCCCCCCACGATAAGGAAGGCTCTAGGAGATTGGCCTAGTGTTCTGCCGCTTGCCTTTTCTCAAGCTTCTCGAGTGTAGTCGCCCAATTCACAAAGCAGCCCCAGAGCAATGAACTTTCGGCATTATCCTTTTCGTTGGAATCTGGTTTGTTCACGATTCGCTCACTTTAGATTTTTGTTAAAGAAAGCAACTGAGCTTTCCCAAGCGTCACTGGCAGCTTCCTTGTTGTAAGACGGTCTGGTCTCGTTGAAAAAGGAGTGCTGCGCTCCCTTGTAGATTTTCAATGAAAATTGTTTCTTGTACTTTACCATTGCTTCAACTAGAGATGGAACACCTGCGTTGATTCGCTCGTCTTCTCCAGCGTAAAAAGCAAGTATGGGGCCAGAAATGTTCTCAACAGATCCTAGCGGCTTTGGGTTCGCCCCGTAAAAAGGGACGGATGCGCTGAAGGGATACACCGTTGAAAGCTGATAGGTCAGGCCTCCGCCCATACAAAACCCCATGATGCCTAATTTTTCGTTGACAACAAAATCGAGGCTCTGAAGATAGCTCCTGCAATCCAAGAGATCTTTGGCCATTTGCTTTTCCATCTCCTCCCTCCCAAGAAAGAAGATGTTCGCGACTTTCCTTTCAGTTTCGGACATTTTGCTCATGAGTTCCTGAATCGTATCTGGGGCGCTTCTCTTGTCTGGCGGCACTGTCCACATGTATCTCATCGTAGATTCGATGTTCTTCTCGTTCATAACATCGCCGTTCCTTGTGAAGAGGTTTGGAGCAATTGTGGCGTAACCTTCCTTAGCGTACCTCTTTGCAACACCCCTGATCTGCTCATTCAATCCAAAGGCCTCGTGGATCACAATTATTCCCGGGAACTCTCCGTCCTTGGGTCTAGAGATGAAAGCGGACATCATGGTTCCATCAGCGCAGTTGAATGTGGTATCTTGATCCTTAGTCTCCATCACTTTGCAACACCAGTCCGTCTCTCAAGCAAAATTCACTCATTTCCTGAAACAGTAAGCTGTGACTAATAGACCTATTATGAAAGCTATCGCACCAGCTACCTCCCAAAATTATGAACCACTCATCATACACTTGATCCTACAACTATTCAACGTCAGCTAAACGGTTCAGAGTCAGATACGCATTAGATCAGATTATGGCCTTACCGCTGCCTTAGTCAAGGCTCGCAGTTATCCAGTGGAAAGAGAAGTAGCGAAACTACTTCGTACGTTGGTCGAGAAGTGCCTTCAGCCATTAGTCGAACATGTATTTGCCCATTTCCTGGTAACCCTTTGTGTTTAGGTGAAGTCCATCGGCAGAGTAATCCTCTGAGAGTCTGTTGTTCTGCGGGTCAGCAGTTGCCGCGAAGAAGTCCACGAATCGTATGTCTCTCTTCTCTGCTTCCATACGGATCAGTCTGTTAAGCTGGAGTCTGGGAGGGATAAGCGCGTCGAATCCAAGAATCGATGGCACCGAGCATGCCACGGACACAATGCCCTTGCTCAGAGCAGCATCGTATAGGGTAGTCAAGTTGTGGGCGATCGTTGCCGGATCAAAACCCCAACCTAAGTCATTGGCTCCTCCAAGTATGACCACGTAATCCGCTTTCTCATCCACCACGTCCCTCGAGAACCTTTCAAGCATACCCGAGGTCAGATCACCGTTAATTCCCCTGTTCAGCACATTGACCTCCAAACCTGATCGGAGACTGGTCAAATATTGTTTAGCAAGAGTCTCTAGATATTTCGGGTAAGAGGCGGATTCATCAGAATCAGAGAACCCGGTTTCTCCAACCGTCAAACTGTCCCCGAGAGCCACAATCTTCATGGATTAAGCCTCAAGCCCAGACTCAGTCTCGCGAGTCCTACAGCTTAGAGATTGTTTCCATCGCCATTCTCTCAGTCATAGGTTCGACGATTTCTACGTTCTTGATCCTGTTTTCCAACGGCTTGAGTCGTTTCCTAACATGATTAGCCTTGGGTTTGGTGCGGGGGAGGAAACATGAAATATAGGTTCGAATTGCCCAGCGTTCTAGATTTCCTACTTCGTTTTTCGGTCATTCTTAACTTACGGTACTCTTACACCGTGTATGGGCCGTCTGGGGAATCATGCGGAGGATGGCCCAATGGAACAAATATCTACACCTCTAATCGATGAGGAACTCAGAAGACGAACAGTAGCTAAGATACTGCTCCGGTTACAGCGATATGTTAGAGGCTACCTCCCAGATCTCCACATCGAGACAGATGAAGACTTCTCCAAGAACCCAGCGGAAGTAAAGATTAGAGTCTGGTGGAAAGATGAAAAGAGATCTGCTTCTATTTGACACTTAGGGCTTTGGCATATTTGTCGAATTCAATTGCAGGAACGGTTCCCAGTATCTGAAGCCGAGAAAGAAGAGTGAGGAAGAGAAAGATCAGAGAAGACTCTGGAGAACTGATTCCAATTTTGGGGCTTGAATCGGAATAATCGATATCAAAGCTCCCGTGACGTAGCGCGCAACCGAAGTCAATTCGTTCCTCTTTCTTAAGTGCACTAACCGCACCTTGAAACTTTTCACCAAACGGTGGGTTCCAATCACTTTCCAGTGCAACAACGCCGGCAGGTATTTCGAAAAGCTCTCGGGGTGCAAAAACCCCCCCGGCGTGAGGTATTTTTGCGCTCGTACGTCGAAGCCGTCTTACAGAAGCCGCCTTTTTGCCTGCATATTCAATGTAGGCCTTATCCAGTTTTGGTTTGACTTCGATTATACTGTAGACGCTCTCAGCGGAAACGTACAATGCTCCTTCATGGTTTAGCAGAAACGGGGAATACTGAGAATCGAAGATTACAATGTCGATTTGCTCGCTCAGCTGGCTATCCGAGTCCACTACGAAGGCCTTCTCTACTTGGTACCTCTTTGGAAGATACTTCTTTAGCATGTCTATCCAACTCATCTCAGTGGCTTCGCCTTTACCAGTGGGATGAGGAATCTCTTGGGTTGTCGAGAGAGAGGCTTCCATCTCTTTCTGCAGTTTCAAGAATAGTGCACGTAAATCAACGGTTGGCATTCATTTCACCGAATAATCTGGTTCCAGTTTGTGCTCCTCAAAGCTGTTCGAGCAGCATTCGCAATAGTAGTTTTCTCTGTCGAGGTTATGTCGTCAGAAACCGCGTTATTTGAATTGGCTGGATCTACAAGACGCGCACTCGGGAAGGTGTTGACAAAGTAATCAAAAACGCTGAAGACATTCGCAGCAACTTGATTCCTGTTGTATCCATGCAGAGCCTCCAAAACGGCCAATTCAAGAAGGAGGGATGGAAATTCCAGATTATTCAAGTTACGCCAAATCTTTAGGGCTTTGATTTCATCGATCCTGCCGGAGTTACTGATTAGGTTGATGTGCGTTTGAACATTCGTCTGTGTCCATGTTTGTGTCCTGTTTCTGAAAAGGCTGTGGTCATTAGTATTGCCACTCTGCTTTCTTGCAGGAATTAGATCCACAGAAATCCCAGAGTATCGTACATTTATTGACACGTTTTGCTTGTGCGGTGAAAGATTTTGGTTGGTCAAGAAATTAAACAAGTGGTCATAGATTTCTTTCAGGGTCCCTGGTGTGCTTGGATCCAACGAAATGAAGAGATCAACATCAGTAGTTCCTCTGATTCCCGTATTCTTGGCATATGAGCCTGAGAAGGAAACGTCGAGAAGCGCTTTTCCTGCCCACGTTTGGATTATCGGATATACTTGTTGCGCAACTCTATAAGATGGAGAACTAGGACCGGTCGAAACGCTGTAATTTGAGATAACTGACAACACATATTCGTCAGGGGTCAAGAGATTGCAACTCTGTTCAGTCTCTAATTGTGCGACGACTGCATTTGGCTCTTTTGTAATCTTGAAGGGTATACAACTACCAAGCGGTTCTTCTCCTTGAGAAGACGAGAAGTTGTTAGAATACATCTCCGACTCCAGCGGTGTGTTGGAGACTATCTGCCAGACGCCAGGAACGAAACGGTTGAGGACTTCTCGAAGAATTCAGCGGAAGTTAAGATCAGAGTCTCCTGAAAGGATGAGAGACAATAGCGGTTCTCAGATTCTGCTAGTAGGCCTTTTGTGAGAGCTCTTCCAAAGTTTTATGGAAACTCTGGTATTCTTGCATGCCTTTTTGATATAGACGCTTGCTGATCTCTTCTGTAATCTCCTCGCCCGCATTTTTCCTAATGAGGCATAAGTCGAGCAGAGTATGAAGCCACGGACGCATGAATACTTCAACCAAATTGTCCAGGCGTTGATGCGCGTCCTTACCGCTGCGAACGGAGCTACATACTAGAGCAGGAAGAGATGCTGCAAGAATCATGACATAAGCCCTGATCGCTTTTCTTTCTAGCTCAGCGGACTCATTCCCTACTCGAAGTGAATTGAAATGAGGTTTGAAGGATTCTGCTTCGTGATATAGTAACATAGAATGAACGATTTGATGATAGAGGGTTTGATATGGTTCCTTGTATGCGGCGTACTTCCTGTCAGTCTCCTTGTGATAGATCCAATCGCTTTTTTGCAGATCACGTAAGTACTGCGAAAGGATGGTTGCTGAGAAACCTGTTTCACGCTTCAACTCACCCCATGTCGCTTCCTTTTCTAGCAAAATTTGATAGATCTTAATGGCCCCTCTCCAAAGACCTTGTGCGCTCTTCTGGACCATGTGCCGCATCCCTAGATAAGTTACTAAACTAACTAGCTTATCTCATGCATAAGCGTTGCGCATCTGTTGTTCAGGCGAGATGTAAGGTGTCCAGAACCAAACATTTGGTCTACTGGAATGTTCCAGTACCAAAGCCGCTTGACAAAGCTGTAGAAGACGCAGTCGAATATGATTCGCACGTTTCAAAAAGCGACTTGATCCGCGAAGCTGTCAGAGAGAAGCTCGAGAAAATGGGGGTCAAAGTGGTTGTCATCCAAGCTTCTGGAGGGGAGAAGCGTCAGTGAAGAGGTGTACGACCATTTGCCTCGATGGCGCCGTATCGTTCACGATTTGGCCGTCGAAGCTGGCCTCAAAAAATTCGTGAAGCCATCAGACAGTGACATTGGTAAATCAAGCGGTAGTTCCGACTCTTCTGCTTCCGAAAACCAACCTGACGGCACGGAGAGTGCGACATGATTGCATAAGAAAGGACAAGAGAGTACGCGTCCATCGATCAATCACTACTTGAAAGGCAACGTAATGCTGACCAGAAAAGCCGTTCTTAGACCCTATGAGAGTTGCACGGTGAGTTTGATGTTAGAATTCGCCCTGAATGAGTCCGATCACGTCACAGAGAGTCAGAAGCTGATGAATTTGATCGACCAGATCGTTGGGATGGCGAAGGAAAAATGGGGTCCAGAAACAAGGCTAGCATTTCGATGACGTTCACAAAATACACAGGCAGACACGCGAAAATGGAAAGAACAGTGCAAGTCAGATTCAGTGCTGACAAGTCTTCGTTCATCGAGATCGCCTCAAGGGCGATTAAGATTCTCAACGACTACGTCACATATGCGAGACTAAGGCGCAGACGCTGATGAAAGACTGAGTGCAGGATCTTGGCGAAGAATAGACGGTCAAAATGCCGTCCGAAGAGGGTTACAAATCTAAATCGATATAGAGGGAACGCAGAGGAAACAGCGGGAAAGGCAGAGGGTCGAACCAACAATCCTTGGCCTGAAGTGGGCGAACCGCTCGACTACGATTCTGATGAGTACTTATACCGAAAGGTTCGCGATTTCATCCATAATCATATCGATATTGCCAACGAATCATGGTACGATGTCCTATCGTGCTTTGTGATGGAGACTTGGATATATTACAGGTTCAATACGGCTCCTTACGTAGCCTTCATAGGCGAAGTGGAAACCGGCAAGACAGATGCCTTGATGACTCTGAGTCGGCTATGTCGAAAGGGCATCGTTATCGATCGTCCTACGAGCGGCAGCTTATCCAGGCTTACGTCAAAAGAAGAACCGACGATACTTCTCGACAACGTTGACAAAATCACGAAGGGAGATCAAATTGACATAGCCTCTATTCTCGAGTCCGGATACAAGAAAGGAATCAAGATACCGAGAACGGTCGGTTGGCAGAGTGCAGACTACGGTTTGCTCATGCTAAATATATTCGGTCCAAGGGCTTTCGCTGCAAATAGAGAGTTCACGGAGAAATCAATGCAGAGCCGATGTCTTACGATACCCATGAGCAAGAACGTGAGAAAAGTAGAACGCCCAATTAATGAACAAAGCGCGCATGAACTCAGACGCATGCTGCTTATGTGATCTCAAAGACACAGAAATGATCACTTCTCACAACCTGATTTCACGCGCTTCAAGAGCAGCAGGCTTTGCGAGATAATGCACCCGCTGTTTTCCGTCGCCCCTACCGACGCAGCGAAATGAGCCCTAGCAAAGATTGGCGAGAGTGAGGATACCGAACGCGAATCTGAATCTGGAAACAGTCTGGACAGTGACACCGTCAAGGCGATTGTTCAGCTTGCCGGAATTGAGAGCGAAAAGTCGTTCACTATCCAAGATGTAAGAAGACCTTTACAGGCTCAAGGTTACGCAAACGACATAATCAATGACCAAAAAATCGGCCGAATGCTTAAGGAATTGGGGTGCATGCGCGTTCGCAAGGGTTCAGGTAGCAATAGGAGACGTTCCTACATACTCCCGAAAAGGAACCGTAGAAGGCTGATTTTCGCCTACGGAATCAGAGACTCGGATGCAGCTTAACTGTTCCATAAAGAAATGCTAACTAGGGCTGAAAGGCTCAACTCCATTCGCAAAGACTTTGCCATCCAAGGTGGATACCTACCTTAAGGACGTCCATGACGTCCAAGATGTCCACGATTCAAGAGAATAGCCCGCTCAAGGTAACAACACCGTGTCAAAATATGAGATCCCCCATCATGAAATCCACCATTTTGAACCGCCTTGCCGCTCGCCGCCTGTTTTGGGCTGAAGATTAAGCTGCTGTTTAACGGCTGTTGCTGTTTTGGTTCGTAGGCATAACCTAACTTCCGAGACCGCGGGTATCGCGGCGAGCTAGGATTAGTTTTAATTTTAAGATTAACCGCTAGTCTAAATTGTAATATCAAGCCGCCGAGTAATCTCTTACTTCAAATCAGAAACAGTAGCCAGTCACAGGCGGCGAAGGCGAGCGGCGGTGCAGGCATGGGGATTTCGGAACTGGGATTCGCTATTTCAGAAGCTATGGGCAATGGGCCAGTATCATGGACATCGTGGACATCGCGGGCGGTAAGTCACACCAAAGATAATATCCAAAGTGTGTCAGCAACAGCAAGCAATCTCGCTCCTTCCCGAAGTCTTCTCCGCTAAACCCAAGCAATGTAATGGTGGGGCAGCTGGGATTTGAACTACAGATGCTAACCATGGCAACTGAAGCGCCTTCTCCAAAAGGCTCCACAGTCTAGCCCACATCTTTATGTGCAGTTGCCACGAACCCCTCCCCGGGACATGCGTTGTCAAAACAGCAGTCTCTGACCACGCCTTGGGATCCGCTGTCAGAAGAGGTAGACCAAGAAATATATGGTGCCACCCTTAAGCGTGAAATCAAGAACATCATCAAATCCTACACTGGATGGTTCGATCCTCTATCCGAGCTTATCCAAAATGCACTTGACGCGGTCGATGAACGCAAGCGTATCGAGAAGGACTTCTTGCCTAAGCTGTGGATAGAAATCAATTTGAAAGACAATTACGTGTGCGTAACCGATAACGGAATAGGTTTCACTGAGACACAATTTAGGAGCTTCCTCCGCCCCAATGTATCCTTCAAGGGTGGTGGTACTCGCGGAGACAAGGGAGTAGGTGTAACTTATCTTGCATATGGATTTAATTCTCTTCAATTAGGAACGAAAACAAGTGACTTTTCGTACGTCGGAGATATCAAGGGTGGAAGAGAATGGGTAGAGGATGAAAAGAACATTAAACCGCGCCCAACAGTGCGCGCTTCCACGCCTATTCACAGCGCTTTCGGAGGAATCGATCGCGGCTCCACTTTCTGCCTGAGACTGACGGGAGATTACATTCGACCAAGTAATCTAACTTGGTCAGGAGCCGAAACTTGTGATCAATGGGAGACGATTCTTAGGATCAAGACTCCTCTAGGCGGCACATATCTTGATCGACCGAAGACTGAGACTGTTTGCGTCCTGAAGGTCGTCAACACAGGTGGAACGTATCAGGAGAAGACTGTCAAGAATTGTGAATACTATTACCCACACACTGTAGTCAGCACGTGTGTTGATTTGAGAGACATCATAAGAACTCAAACAGAACTTACCGCGAAGGGAAAGAGCGTTACCAAACTGCCCGAACACTTTTACAAGCTTAATGGCATTTACTCGTTTTGGAGTAATGCCGATCTCGTCAGCGGAAAAGGTCTCCCGCTTAATTTGAAGGACCCCGAGAAAGAACTGATCAAGAAATACGGCATTTCAGCGTACGGATTCTTCACATACACTGTTGACGTGTGGGACGAATTCAACGACAATATCGTTAAACTGAGAAAAGGCATGAGAATCATGCGCGGCGGATTACAACTAGCAACGAACGGGATGCCACAAGGCGAATTGATTCTAATACCGCTCACTCGAAACATTGGATATCAACACAACTCGCATGTACTTGTCCACTTTGCTCTCGCTGAACCAGATCTTGGCAGAAAAGGGTTCCAACCTGAACTTGAAGAGTTGGCCGAAAGAATTGCGGTATCTATCGTTGAGCTTCTCCTAGACTGGAAATCCCATCTAAAGTCAACTACTGGCGTCACCCCCCAAATCACTCAAGACAAAGAGATTCACACTTGGAAATCCGAAATGGAACAACATGAGAAGACCTCGCCTCTGATAATCAATAGAAAAGACATCTTTCTCCCGACGAATGAGGTTGCTCTCACAGCTACACCGATGGTCGAACAAGACGTTGTCTCGCTTTTCAATCAGCTTCTAGCGGGAGGTGTGATAAGAGGAATAAAGCTGATGTCAGCGAGCCAGCATAAGCAATACGATGGCCTGTGGAAGGGCTATATGAAGAAACCATTTGAGCATTACCTGTTTGATAAGGGAAAGAATCCCCTAGGTGTCGACCAAGCAACTCCGACCGAATTTGAGTCGCCCCCTTACGTCTTGGAGTACAAATACAACTTCGACGCTTTGCTCGAAGAGATCGAACAGGGCGAAAAAGATCCATCAGCAATCGGCCTAGTCGTCTGCTGGGAGATGGGAGACAGTTGGAAGAAGAAATACAGTGTCACACCGCTCCTTCACTTCTCGAATCTTCAGCATAGGGACGTTCACGGAGTAACACATTTGATCCAAGATGCGGCGACAGGGAAGTACACTATTCGAGCAGTCATTTTGAAAGAACTCATTGAATTCCTCAACGATCCTGACGGTGTGCAGGATTATCAGAAGCAGAAATACATGGAAGATTAAGTTCTAAAATCGTGCGTGCCTCTGAAGTGTTCGTCGCAGTAAAAAACCTCCGATATGTAGAGTTTCAGCCTAGCGACTTTTCGTTCGCAATCTCGGAAATCACAGAATTTCATGAATTAGAAAGGGGATTTGTAAGAAGAAAAATCTCGGGAGCTCGTAGGCTCCTTGCGCTACATATGCTAGCAGTAGCAAAATTGATTTAGTGATCTGATGAATTCTCTAGCTCACAGAGGATTACTAGATATTGCCATTGTAATGGGTGCGGACATATGAGAGCACTTGACCTTTTTTGTGGTGCAGGTGGTCTCTCTTTGGGATTCAAGAAGGCCAAGTTTGAAGTAACAGGCGTGGACGTAAATAATGCAGCCAAAGAGACATTCGAACTGAATAGGATTGGCAAGTTTATCACAGCGGACCTTTCAAGCGAAACAATCGATGGGGATTATGACATAATATTAGGCGGACCACCGTGCAAACCTTGGGCAACAATTAACACAACACGAAGGGGCAGTTATCATCCGGATTACAAGCTCCTGACTCGGTTCTTTGATCATGTCATAGCTGCAAAGCCGCGCGCATTTCTGATGGAGAACGTCCCCACTCTGCGGAACCAACTGATCCTCAAGAGACAACTAGAAAGAGTCCGTGAAGTTGGGTACACATTTGTCAGTCAGTCAATAAGATATAGTGAATTCGGCGCACCAACGAGTAGACGTCGCCTAATGATTTTCGGAGCGAGAAAGGGAGATAGGAAATGTAATGGCCAGATGAACAAAGCAGAACGTTTCTTCAAGAATCTTACGTCGCAGCAGACTGACCCAACAACTGTACGGAATGCGATCTGGTACCTTCGCAACAAAGGCAAGAATGAAGCACCAGATCATCAATGGCCGGACCTGAAAACTATTGACAAATACCGTAAGTTTTATGAGACGGGTAAGTACGGCTGGTACATTCTCAAATGGAACGAACCCTCGCATTCATTTGGTAATGTTCTGAAGACATACGTTCTTCATCCTGATTCCTTCAACGGAGGAATTACGCGAGTAATTTCTGTAAGAGAAGCCTGGCGGCTGCTAGGATTCAACAAAGGTTTCAGATTGCCACAGAAAATAGGAATGGAAATGAAGTACCAACTGGCGGTCGACGCAGTCAGTCCCTGTTTCTCTTGGCGGGCAGCAAGAGCTGCCAAGGAGGTGCTGAATCCAGATGACTCGAGGGATGACTTCAACTAAGCGTGCTGAGTTTAGAGAAAAACTTCTGGTATGGTGGAAAGATAATAGGAGAAATTATCCATGGAGAGATACTCGGAACCCGTACAGAATACTCGTATCTGAGATTTTCCTGCATCGCACGAGAGCAGATCAAGTAGCTCCTGTTTACACTGAGTTCATCAAAGAGTTTCCGACTGTTCAACATCTGTCGAAGGCAAGACAAGCCCAAGTGACGAGAATACTTCGTCCTCTTGGGCTGATCTGGAGAAACAAACTCCTCAAACCACTGGCCAGGGAAATTGTTTCTTCTCACAATGGCAGGATTCCTTCCACAACATCGCAGCTGGAATCACTGCCTGGAGTCAGCAAGTACATAGCGGCTGCCGTGAGTTGTTTTGCTTTCGGGAATGTGGAACCACTACTGGATACAAACACCGTGAGAATTCTGGGAAGAATGTTCGGTTTAATCGTCAATGACGGCTCGAGAAGGAGCGACAAGTTCTCAGAAATTTATACGTCACTGATTAAAGTCGACGAACCTCGATACTTCAATTATGCAATGGTCGATTTGGGTGCTCTCGTCTGCTCAGCGAGAGACCCCGCATGTCAAATTTGTCCGGTGAACGATATGTGCAATTACGGAATATCAAGGTTAGGTAGATCCAAGTGAGAGAGATATTCTTCACAGAGCTCGTTAGACAGGTCCTAGGCCCGAGCACTGGACCCACTGAATCAATGGACAAAGATCCACGCAACGAGTATGTGACAGGTATACTTGAGCCCAGGGATTACGACAGAGGACACTTGGAAAACTACGGCAACGCAGACATCGGCATGTTCATCCCTGAAGAGGAACACGAGGAAGACGACTCTGATGTCGCAAATGATTTCGGCGGCATTCCGACGAACCTTGACCCCTACGCGTTTCCCAAGAGTATGGGTGTTTCATTTGTTGTGTGCTCCGAAAGCAAGCCGATGGTTGATTTCTGTGTAACTTGGGCGCGCTATAACAGAGAGAACAATCTTTGGCGAAGAAAACCCGACAAATTGATCGAGCATGGTTTCGATATTTCGCAAACAGAGCCCAAGCGATGGGTACCATCGTCCGGGGTCCAAGTCGTTCTACGCAGCAAGCAGCAAAGTAATAATGCATGGCACGTGTCTATTTTTATCATCAACACCACGAAAGTCAAAGAAAAATTCCTTGATACGTCCGAACTGATTTTTCAACCACAGATTCGCGTCCATTTTCACGACGATGTGATGTCTCTACCCGTGGACAGAAGGCGATTCTCAGAGGACGAAGAAGGACAGCTGGAGCTGCTTTACGCCAATTTGCAGTGCCTCGCCAGAGGACATATGTGTGGTGCTACATGGCGGCAGATCGACCCGGAGAGACCATTCGCAGGGAACGCTGGAGACTCCGCATTTCTCCCCGAAGACATAAAACAACTTCCACCAATAGAACGTACATTATTTGTCAATCCAGACGTTCGAAGCGAATTCCTGCCTTCATACACCGTTACACAAACAACTATGGAGGCACAAGAGATCAGCGAATTGAAAAAGGATGCAGATGCGTCTCTGCTTTCTGAAATGTGGGATTTCACGCAACTGTCGAAACCCCTGAAGGCGATAGCGGATGAGTATGAGAGATGGATTGAGAAGCAGAAAACAACTGGTATCGGACTCGACAAGCCTTCGCGCAATATCGCAGAAACAAATCTCGTCAAATGTGATACGTCACTGAAGCGCATGCGTGAAGGTATTGAGCTGCTGCAGAAAGATGATGTCAGACTAGCTTTCTGCTTCATGAACCAGGCCATGAATATCCAATCAAACTGGACTAGATCCCAGAATCTGATTTGGAGGCCGTTTCAGCTTGCATTTATTCTGCAATGCATTCCGAGCCTCGAATCGAAAACTCACCGCGATAGAAGAGTCTGCGATCTCCTGTGGTATCCTACAGGAGGGGGGAAAACCGAGGCATATCTGGGCCTGATGATCTTCACACTCGCGCTTCGCAGGATCAGAAACACCCAGAGCCCACTCGCAGGAGGTGGAACTGCGATCTTCTCTAGGTATACTCTGAGACTTCTCACGATTCAACAGTTCAGGCGAACGCTTGCCGTGATAACCGCGTGTGAATATTTGAGAACGCTCAACTGGAAGCCGTCCGGAACGATGTCTGAACAGAAGAACCTCTGGGGTGGACAGAGGTTTTCAGTCGGCCTCTGGGTTGGAGCTAATGTCACACCCAACAACATCGTGGACAGAAGTGGCTGGGATAACCGATTGAACCTCAACAGGAGGTATATCGGAGCGGTTGGTATTCTCAAGTACGCGCACAAAAAGGCGGGAGGACCGAGCGAGCAAATAATCTATCAGGGTGAAGAACCTGCTCAGGCTCTCAAGTGTCCAAGTTGCGCGACAGTTCTCGCAGTGCCATCAATCGGCCTTACCGGAAAGGAGCACGAAATATACTGGGTAATCCGGGCCAGCTCGAAACCACCAGAAGATTCGGCTGCTCTTAGCTACAAGCAGTTCAGCGTCAAACAGGTAACGGTGAGAAATCTCCCTCAACCAGGATTCTTTGTCCTACACGTCAAGTTTTCCATATCTTCCAACAGGCTGGTAGATGACAGTCTCAATGAATGGAGATTCCATGTCGAGAAGACACTGCAGTGCAAGTTTGAGTGCTCAGTTGCCAGCAGACCAGGATATTTCATTCGACCCGCGCCGGACGTTTACAAACGCCCTGTCGATTTCGAGATACGCTGCCCGAATCCAGATTGCAAGCTCAATTCAGTGAATTGGCAGGAGATGGTTCCATCTGCTGCTGGTACGGCGTTCTGCGTCCCACTTGAGCCTTTCGCAATCCCCGGGAACGGAAATGCTTCGCACGGGATACCCATTCCTGCCTATACAGTGGACGCTCAGATCTACGCCCGATGCCCTTCCATAATCATAGCTACGGTAGACAAGTTCGCCAGACTGCCCTTCGAGCCACGCGCTTCTTCTCTCTTTGGCAATGTTAACAAATACGATTCGCTGTGGGGATATAACAGAGACGTGTCACCTCCTGATACGGGAAAAGCGAAACCCGGGAAATCAGTTCCTGTTGGCCGGTTCGACCCTCCTGAACTCATCGTACAGGATGAACTTCACCTCATTGAGGGACCTCTCGGCAGCATGGTTGGGCTATATGAGACCGCTGTCGACACTCTGGCAACGAGTTGGAAAGACGGGGCACCTGTCATTCCAAAGTACATAGCATCCACAGCAACAACAAAACAGGCACTCACTCAGATTATGTCATTGTTCAACAGGGGATTGCATCAGTTTCCTCCTGCTGGTCTAAACGCACTGGACAACTTTTTCGCAAGTGGTGAGGAAGGGCACCCACTTGATGATAAGGCAGGAAGGCTCTACGTCGGAGTTTGCTGTCCCGGAAAAGGGCCACAGACTCCTACTGTCAGAATCTGGTCCAGTTTGTTGCAGGGAGCAGAACGAATCAAGAAATCGCCGGGTGATTTATCCGAACTTCAGCATTACTGGACAGTTGTTGGATACTTCAACGCTATCCGTGAACTCGCTGCTGCAAGAGCGCTGTACAGGCAAGACATTCCCGACTGGATAAAACAAATGGACGGTGCGGCAAATGCACGCTCAATCGATGATACGAACATGCTAGAGCTTCACAGCAATGTTGGATCAGCAGAGGTCTCCGCGGTGCTTGAAAGATTAGAAAAGGAAGCGACGATTGATGCTGTCATGGCAACTTCGATGTTCGGCACTGGCGTGGACATCGACAGGCTTTCGTTGATGATTGTGCATGGTCAACCAAAGACAACTGCGAGCTACATTCAGGCCACAGGGCGTGTAGGAAGAAAAAAAGCCGGCCTTGTTGTCACGTTTCTGAGGTCAACTCGCCCACGGGACCTTGACCACTACGAGTTTTTCACAGGCTACCATCGTGCTCTTCACAAGTACGTCGAGCCCGTTACAGTCGCACCATTCTCCACGCGAGCGTGTGATCGAGCGCTCGGTCCAGTAGCCGTCGCAATACTTCGCAATGGAATATTGGTTGAGACAGTAGGCATCGATCCATCGTGGGCGCCAGAAAGCGAATACTGGAAGAAGGCTACGAGTCAAAGTGGTTCCAGATTGATGAGAACCAACAAAAACGCGCCGGAGCTTCACATTATTGCCGGGAATTTCGATACTCGCGCGGAGAACCAGCCAGGGAGCAGGAAAAGGGCAAAGAACGCTACTAAGAATGATATTGAGTCTTTCTATGAAAAATGGGAGAATGTGGCGAAGATGGAGCCGAACCTGTTGTACTCTGAACCCTCTTTCAATTATGTACCCGACAATGCTGTGGTTCTCGGAGATGAGCAGCACCTGCAACACAAGAAGCGCGTTGTAGCCGAGAACACCCCGCAGTCAATGCGAGAGATGGAGTCAACAACGAGGTTCAGTGGTTAGATATGCCAGGACAGGCTCTCAGGCCATCGCAGTTCATCTACACTTTTGGAGTTGGCAGCATAATTGAAGCTCCAGGAGGCCCGAGGCTTGTCCCTGCTTTTGAGAAATGGGGGAGAGTGTTTGGTCCAGGTAGAACTCCTCCCGTTTCCATGTTTGCTATTCCAGATAGCACAAGTTCTTCACTCATTGATGACGGCCTGATCTTTCGGATTCCCACTAACGTCGATCTGAACGAGCCAGAGAATGTGCAGGTCTTCTTTACAGAGCGTTTTCCGGAGTGGGCACTCTGCGTCCCCCACGGGTACCTCTTTCAACTTCCTAAGGATGACAGAACAAGGTGCCCCGACTGCCTGAACTCTGGTTCAACAAAATCTGCGCGACCGAAAGCAATTCGCTTCGTCAGGGCATGCCCGGAGGGTCATCTCGACGATGTGGACTGGTACGGAATCATCCATTCGTTTGGGAAAAGTTGCAACAGTACGGTTTATCGCTGGAATTCGGAGGGTGGGTCATTGCGAGATGTCGAGATTTCCTGTACATGCGGCGCAAGAAAGACCCTGCAGGATATTTACAGGGAAACAAAGCACTGCACTGGCCGATTTCCGGAAAGTGGTACAGCTTTTTCAAGCTGTTCGAAGGAAGCAAAGGTCACACTGCGGGGTTCTTCGAGCCTTCGGATTCCCGAAGTCTTCACAACCATCACAATCCCTCAGTTCGCATCACGACTTCATAGAATTCTAGATAGCTATCAAATGAGAACAATACTCGCAACACGAAAGGCCTGGACCAAAGCAGATTTGGTTGACGCACTGAAGAATATGTCTGAGCTCGATCCGAATCTTTTCGACCCAAGAACTATTGACGAAGTGAACACACAGACTGAGGAACGATTACTCAAGAGTATTGATGACCTGAGGCGGTTTGCACTTAACAGGCCAACAACACTTTCAGCAGTACGCGAGATGGAATTCAACGCTCTTCAAGATGCTGCGGAGAACGGCCATCCTCCTGATCCAACTTCCGAGAGCCCAGAATTCCAAGTGAACAAGTTCAAAGTAAGGAAAGACGTTCCGTTCTCGTCTCACAACTACAGAATCGCGCCGGTGGAGAGGCTCCGAGTTGTAACCGTTCAAAGAGGCTACAGGAGACTCGGAACAAACCCAGATTCCAACAAGCTGGTAAAAACCTTCTACTTTGATGGAAACAGGAAGTGGTTTCCTGGACTGGAGCAAATTGGCGAAGGGATATTCATTGACTTCGGAAAGAACAAACCGAAATTGACCTCTGAGGAGTGGAACAACGAGTATCAAAATCGCATGGACCTGCAGTTCCATCCTGTTTTTGTTTGGTGGCATTCGCTTTCACACAGGATCATTACGGCACTCTCAATTGATTCTGGTTACTCATCTGCTGCGATAAGAGAGAGTGTCTACACAATGAAAGACCCCCGGACAGGAGACGTTTCTGGAGGCGTCCTATTCTATACCACTCAGACAGGCACTGACGGGAGTCTGGGCGGGCTCATTTCACTTGTTCCCGAGTTCGAGACTGTTCTTTCAGCCGCCATGCGAAATTTGGATGTCTGCTCAAATGATCCACTGTGCAGCGAGATGTCAGTCAAAACCCGTGGCATCAACGGCGCTGCATGTTACGCATGCCTCCTGCTGTCAGAGACATCCTGCTCGAACAGGAATATGTTTCTGGACAGAAATCTGTTGAGAGGAAATATCTAATGTCTACCGAAGATCTGGGCCCCGAGGTCGCGGTTACAGGAGACTTCTGGCTTGGCAGAGGTCTCAGGTCAATCTGGACACTTGTTAGAGACTGCATTTCCAAGGCCGAAAGTGAAATTCAGATCGCAGCGTATGCAATAGGAGAGAATTCCGACGAGTATGAATTCTTCGAATTGCTGAGAGGTGTGCTAGCGCGAGGAATTCGAGTACTGATGATTGTAAATAGGTTTTCCAATCAGCGTGGTTCTGTTCGAGATGCTCTTCTCGAACTTGCAGGGAAATATCCCAGTTTTGCGCTCAAAAGTTTCAACCCACGGGACAAAAGAGAAGACCTCCACGCCAAGCTTATTGTGGTAGATCACACGATCGCTCTTGTCGGTTCGGCCAATCTGTCGTTCAAAGGAATGGTCGCGAATCATGAAGTAATGGTAAAGCTGTCTGGGAAGACTGCTTATTCTGTCGGTGAACTTCTTGACAGATTATCTGCGAATTCTGAGACCATCCAAGAAGCCATAGGCAGGTGACGCGATGGAGGGTGGAAATGAACAACACCTTGCACTCCTTCTGAAGAAATTCAACCAGAAAATGTATCTCGATTATGTCGCCAAAACTGAACAGATTATCAAGAGTTGTGACGACTCATCACGGTTTACTGACCTTGAGGTAATAAAAACCCCTGATAAAGCAGGCGACCTCGCCTTCAGAGCTGATTTCGAATTCCCCATTCACATCATGCTATCCCATCCAATCTGCACGTTCAAGTCCCACAGGAATTATCCTGTCGGCAACAAAATGTACATAGCAAACCTCGGGCTCGTTCCGGTGTTTTTTTCCAGCGTGAACCTGATGAGCGTCCTGAAATTATGGGGCGAACGTGCGACAGGGTTCTTTAATCCCACAAATACGCCTCTTGCTGACTCCGATGCGATTTGCTGGGAGCTACCCCGCGCGTCCAAACCCGCGCAATTCTCCAGCATGAATTTCATTTTACAAAATGGAGCAGATCCGCAGGTTGTGGACCCAACCCTGACCACTATTTTCGAGAAGTACTTTCGACTATTGTACTGGACGTTTCCGCATCAAGGTTTCTCGCCGTCCACTCACTTTCTACATGGAAATTCGAGGATCAGCTCACAGGTGAAAATATCAAAGAGTCTGTACATCGTCGAGGAGGTGAGAAACCCTTACAGATTTTCCCTCGAAGGAAAGATGATTGAAGGAACATATGTCATGCTCAGAGGGCTTAACTTAGATGGTGATAAGTTCCTCTTTCAGTCGTTTCCGGCTGTGCTGGATTCCGAATTGGCGGAACAAGTGCTTGCTCGACGGAACCTCGAATCAAGTTTCATCAACGGAGTTGTGGCTGAGGTCTCACAGCAAACGGCGAATGAACAGCAGTTCACCAAACATTCTCTTCTCACAGTGGTATCTGATTACGGAGAATCGTATTACGACATTATTTCGGCGCTAACGGGAATGATTGCTGACTCCAAGTTTGCATGCTCAGATTCGCTCAGCGAAATCGGACCCTTAGAAGACATCTCTTTGCAGGTCACCGACGCATACCGGATTATCTATAGGATGCTCAAAGTTGAGAGGTCGTTGTCCGAGGACATTAACAATGTGTTCGAGCTCGTAATCGACCAGATGTTTCCGGCACTCGTAGAAGACAATGGATTGTTGTTTTATGTTCACCCACTGGCATGGGGACTTCTAAAGAAGTGGAATTTGATCAGTTCTGAGAAAAACAAGCAGAAAGATGTTCTTCTGCATCTCATACGGCTCTTGCAGATATCGGAAACCAGCTCCTCCATGAAGGTGTATTTGGACAAAAGCTCTGACTACTTTCAGAGACTCGCTGTAAGCAAACGGGAACTCACTAGATCAGTGTATCAGCTTGCAAATGCAATTCGTCTCCTAAAAGTGATGAGAAAGATCTGGACGACAAGCCCTCAGCCGAGCATACATCTACCTTAATCGTGAAAGGCCCGTCTTGGCTCGTAACGTCCATTCCTCTTGGATTCTCACTTTTGGAAAGATCTTGTTTTGTCAAGCAGGGACATGCCGAATGTCAATACCTAACTCTTTTGCAACCTTCCCGTATTTGCTTGCGATAAACCTGCGATATACCACTCGGTTAGTCAGCACGAGAATTCTCTTTCTTGCTTTAGTCCCTAGTAAGAGCAAGCAGTCTCTTGAAATGTCCCCGAGCGTAGCCGTACGTAGAGCCTTACTTGATAGTTTCTGCTTGTTTGGTTCCGAGGTCTTGATCTCGCCCACGATCCTTCCGTCTGCGGAAACAAAGTCGCATTCGTGTTCCTCGCCGCCTGCAAGTTTCATCTTTCTTTTCGTGAGGGGACCAAAATTTCTGCTAAGTCTCGACCTTACATCTGCTTCCTTCTTGAGCCTTTGTTGATAGTTCAATTTCTCACCTCACAGAGCCACAGTCAACGCCATGGCCTTTAGCTTCGATCTCACAAACTCCTTGAACTCTGGATCGACAGCAAGCCTATCCATTACGTAATCGGTCTTCGACTCCTCATCATGCATTAGCATCGCTGTTCTCACGTCCAGTGGACAGCCACAACGAGAGCAGAAACCACTAGTAGGCGAATTGACTTCCTGACAACGCGAACACGTCTTGATTCTCAACGTATGTTCTTCGCTGTTCACTTCATCTTCGGTCTTGATACCATTCAGCTTCAGCAATGCATTGTCAATATTCCGGCCTGATAGATGCACGTAGGTTGAAGCCATTCTTGAGTCACCAACCCATCCTAGGTACTCCTTCATTTGAGCCTCAGTTAGGACGTTGGCGAGGTTTGAGGCTCTCGCATGTCTGAAGGAGTGAGGATTAACACGTTTGCCTATCTTAGCTCTTGAGGCTGTGACAGACAGCATCTTTCTGAACGCGTAGTATTCGAGTGGCTTTGTTGACCCAGCAGATTCGAAGCTGGTCCACAAAGGCGATTCGGGATCAAGTCTTGATGGATGATGGTTCAACCAATCCGACAGTGCCTTCGCTGAGAAGATTATTCGCACCCTACGTGGACCCGTTTTCCCCTTCACAATCATGACCGCTCCGTGCGTGTCGAATTGTACGTCATCGACTTTCAGGGTGAGTATCTCTCCCACTCTGCATCCTGTCTCGTACAGAACGAGTATTAGCGCCCGGTCTCGCTGGTTCTGACAGATCTCAGCCAATTTCTTGACTTCGTCCTCTGTTAGAAGATGTTCGGGCAGGACCTTGTGATTATTGTTCCGCCTTGCTCTTATCCATTTTACTTCAACCGGATAATCGTCTTCAGAGTTTCGTAGCCATTTGTAGAATCTTGATGCATTGCTTTTCAGACAGTTTCGTATCGTATGCTGTGTCTTGTTTCTCGAGGTCGGATATTACTCGGATCATGTCAGTTTTGGTTGTGCGTCTGAATTCTTTGCTTAGTAGGCTGGAGAGTTTCCTGAGCACGTAGGTGCACCTTACCTGTGTAGGTGTGCTTAGTCCTTCGGCTCGTATGTATTCTAGAAATTGTTTGATTTTCTTGCGGTTGCTCTCGAGAACTTTCTTGTCATTTTCGAGGTTTGACAGCGCCGCTGTTAGTCTTTGATCGTAGTGGTGAATATCGAAGGCTACCTGCTGGTTCATGGCTGAAAATTCTTAGAAGGGCCGATATAAGTAAGGAAGCGAACTGAATCTTAAGTTTGGTGCGGGGGAGGGGATTCGAACCCCTGAACCCCTACGGGACGAGGTCTCCTAACATCCAAGCAAACTAGCTCCGAAGGAACCTGCTGAGTAAAGGGGGCTTTAGTCCTTGAGGATCCCGTGGGGGTCAACTTTTCCCATCCTGTTCCATATTTCCTCTGTGTCAATTTCTCGGTGCAGGATCATTTTCACTCAGCACTCGATGAATGCTCGTAATCTCACAATCCAATAGGGTCCCGCTACCCTCGAAACCTGAGGCGGGTAGGAGGGAGTTGAAGGATTCTTTCGGCGGTAAGGTCGAGAACGAAAATTCCTGTAATATGCATAGCTTTTCGGTTCAGCTTCCAGCTAAAGTAGCGGACTGGGTGGAGAAGGCTGCGCTTGGGAAAGAGAAAACGCCCGAGCAGTTCCTGCGGGAACTGGTAATCACAAACGTAGAGGAAGAAGCTACGCCTCTAACGCTTCGGCTTCAACGGCTCGACGAACTCGTCAAGAAAATGCAGGTAACAGTAAAGAAGACGCCTATGCAGGAACAGAAGGACGCCAAAACGACGGTCCACTCTTTAGAGGAACGGGCGAAGAAACGGGACCACCTAATCGAATTAGGATTGGAAGCCTACGACGAACTGAGGAAGATCGCAGCATCGGAACAGGCTTCTAAGAAATCGGAGGCCCGCCTCCAAGCATTCGCAGTGATGGCTCGCATCGGCACATTCAATGCTGCCGTAATCCGCGACGCCGAAAACGATGAACTAGGCCACATCTTAGCGGAACTGGAGGAGACAGACGAGCGTCTCAAAGAACAGCTGAATAAACAAGAGAAAAAGGAAGCAGAGGAGAGAGAACGCTATCGACATAGCTAGCGCCGAATCCGCAAGAAACCAACCGAGGCGCCTCAAACTAAAGCGTTATCGAAGCGTTCAGGTTAACTTCAGGGTCAGCAGCAAATGGTTGAACATAGTCAACCTATTAGCCAAGCTGGAAGGCCGCAGCAGCAGCGCCCTAATGCGTGAACTCCTCAACCTCGGCCTCGCCCAATACGTCAACATCCACTACCGCACACCCCAACTCATCAGGCAACAACAACTCCAGTCCATGATCAACAAACAACCACCCGAAGCCGCATCCCGAGCCAAGGCAGCCCAGAAAAAAGTTTCTGGTAGGTTTTAGTATCTCTCGTAGGCGTTATTCGTATCCTCTCCCTCTGTGGAAGAGGTCGGTTATGTACACTACGTTGCCTTCGACCGCGTATATCGCCCGGTAATCGCCAATTCTTAGACGAAAGAGGTCGTGTCTTCCTCTAGTTCCTCCCAACCTCATTATGTCCGCGCTCGATCTTGATTCGTATGGGTTTGCTTCTAGTGCACGTAGCCCATCTTTGATCCGTGCTTTCATTTTGGGTTCCATTCTCGATAGGGCTTTAGCAACTGTTCTGTGCAGCTTAACCTTGTATTGCAATCATAGCTCATCCAGAGAGACAAACGCCTTTTTGTCTTTGAGGCGTTCGTATTGCCTTTCCATGAACTCTTCGTACACGGCCGACGACATCAACCGATTAAGGATCTGAGTGTACGTTTCGCCTTTCTTTCCCAGCGATCGCAAACGGTCCCTGGTCTCCTTTTCAACAGGAATAGTCGTAGTTGCCATTAGGATCCATCAGGGAGGCGTTGGGTTATGAGTAACTATTAAAACTATAAGCAGTTTATAGCCCAGAAAAACGTCTAGAATTGGTTATAGAGAATAGGGATATCATTCCCGAAACGTTTCTCTCACTTAGGTTTCCTCGTTGAGCGTAGGGTATGGTTGACGAAGCCAGAGACCAGGCGTTAGTGTCTAGAACGAGTTTCGGTCTTCGCTTCCTCGATGAGTTCGCCTACTTCTTTTCCCGAGAGGCCCATTTCTTTGACGGCCCGCCAGATCGGTCTCGCTACCTCTTCAAAGGTCACCGAGGCCAGTTTCTTCATGACTATGACGTCACCTATGGCGACCACAAGCAACTGCTCTCCCTCACGTACCTTCACAGCCCGCCGAACAGGCTCCGGAATCACAACCTGGCCACGGCATGAAAGCCGCGTCGTGCCCGCAATCATAAGTCATAAGTAAGATTAATCTTACTTTAATACTTCCCTCAAACCATCCCAGAAAAAGGATGTCTAGCATGTGTAATACACACCTAGCGGGTGAAAATATGGGACATCTACAAGCGGCTCTAAGCGTTTTCTCGCGTGTTCGCTTCATATTCTTACTCGGTTTGAATGAAAATGCTTGCAGAGGACATTAGAAGTTTCTTTAGAAAACTGCGACGTGATTCCTAGCGACTGATCTGCCGAAGAATTCTACTTGGTGGAACGAGGCTTCTGGCCCACATGCACAGGTAAGACCATCTCGCCTAGTTAGCCGCTTCTCTGTAGTCCTGCACATCAACGTTCGCTACTCGGACGAACGACAAACAGCCACAACCGAACAGAGCTCCCGAGAGGTTACATTGAAATGTTAATGTTTCATATGGACGGTTAGGGTGTAGTTATCTTGCGAATTTCCCCTGGTTTCCCTACAAGGTTTGTTTTTGTTCTCTCGGCGTTAAGCGGGGTCCTGTTCTTTTTGCTGTTCTCCCCGGTGGTCAGCCTCATTGGGTCAAGTAGTGTGGCAGGAGTAGTTCTCGCCATGGGCAATAGCGAAGCGGTTTCAGCTATCGTGTTAACGGTTTACGCGTCTGGACTCACAGCTTTGGTAGCAGTGCTCTTGGGTGTTCCTCTCGGCTATCTGCTTGGGAAGTACCAATTTCCCGGAAGGTCGCTGATCGATTCAGTAATCGAGATTCCCCTCATGATTCCGCACACAGTTGCCGGAATCGCACTCATCACGATATTCGGTTCAGCGGAACTCGTCGGGTCATTCTTCAGTGGATATGGAATCAAAATGACAAACAACATTCTCGGCATCGTTCTGACACTTGTCTTCGTCAGCGCCACCTACACCGTGAAGCAAGTTGAGGAGGCGATTAGATCCATGGACCCTAAACTGGAACTTGTTTCCCGAAGCCTAGGCGCATCTTCAACCTTCACCTTTGTCAAGGTCACGTTGCCTAACATCTGGCGTTCAGTCGTTTCCGGCGCAATTTTGACATGGGCTAGGGCTTCGAGTGAGGTGGGCGCCCTATTCATTATGGCATATTACCCACCCGTTGCTTCAATCTTGATTTGGAACCTCTACGCGGGTTACGGTCTCCACGAATCCATCTCAAACGGCGTTGTGCTCAGCCCAGGAGCAATCAACGTGGCGGCACTGATGATTTTCATCAACTTAGCGATCTTCGTCCTCTTCAAACTAATTCAAAGAAAGAGGGAGAAACGAAATGAGTGACGGAGTTGCGGTCCAGAACCTGTCACATTCATGGGGCCATTTCGCACTAACGAACATTAACCTCTCCGTCGCCCAAGGAAGCTACTTTGTCTTGCTCGGGCCTACAGGTTCCGGTAAGACCTTGCTCCTTGAGGCGATTGTAGGCGCCTACCGCCCTAGGGAAGGAAACATAATTGTGGACGGAGAAGACGTTTCCAGCCTCCCACCAGAGAAGCGCAAGATCAGTTACGCGCCGCAGAACTACCTCCTCTTTGATAATATGACCGTGCGAGGGAACGTTGAATTCGGCCTGCACGCCAAGGGGATCGCGGAAGAAGATCGCAAGAATCGCACAAAGCATCTACTAGACTTACTCGGAATCTCGCATCTCGCGAACCGTTTCCCGAGAAACTTGAGTGGCGGCGAGAGGCAGAGGGTTTCGCTGGCTCGTGCGCTAGTTGTGGAACCTCGCGCGGTTTTGCTCGATGAACCACTTTCTGCAGTGGACGCTGCGACGAAGAGTTCGATCCTTGATTATCTACGCCGCGTTCACAAGGAAACCGGTGTCACCGTCATCCACGTAACGCACGATCAGATAGAAGCTGCGACGGTTGCAGACAGAATTGGTGTGATAAAGGACGGGAAAATGGTTCAAGTCGGCGCGCCAACAGATGTTATTGAGAGCCCTTCGACTGAGGTTGCATCAATGTTCAGGTCGGAGAATTTGTTCGCCGGCAATGTAACACGAAAGGAGGCTAGCCTTGCTTTGGTCGAGATAGGCGACGGGAAGATCATTGAGGCTGTGACAGACCGGACAGGGCCGGTTATGCTTCACATTAGGCCTGAGGAGGTTGTGGTTTCCAAACATGCCGTCGACTCGAGCGCCCGCAATAGACTCTCGGGGACAGTGGCTGAGGTTACTGATCTAGGGCCGACTGTTAGACTGCGAATTTCGGGCGAGAAACGCATCATGGCAATAATCACCCGACGGTCGTTCTTTGAAATGCAGCTCAATATCGGGTCCGAAGTCCATGCCATCTTCAAGGCGACGTCAGTAGAAGTTCTTTGAAAGAGAAAGGAACATACGAAACACTCCTAACTGACGCGATTACCTTTGACGAGTTAAATGCACTCACCCGGCCGAGAAAATTCGCGAAGTGAGTCCAAGAAACACCACATTAATAGCGCCTGCGAGCGGATACTTTGCTGATGGCTGTTGGCTGTCGATATTCGGGTTAAACGGGCTCCCGCATACAGAGTAGCCTCTATGCTCCGAGTCGGGCCATACGACAGGAACATGCTCCGGGCTGAATTTAGCCAGCTTGTAAAATGGGCGAAGAAGAGAAAGCTTGGAACTGGGAAATGGATGTTGTATTTCATCGATGAGCCTGGTGGGCGTAGGCCCGCGAACAAGCTTCGGTCAGAAGCCTGCCTCCAAATCAAGGGCAGGGCGGAGAGCGAGGGGAAGATTAAGGTGAAGAAGCTTCCCGCACAAAAGGTCACCAGTGTCACGTTCAACCCTGACAAAGTCTCTCCCCGCTTAGTCTACTCGGGAATCTATGGATGGTTGAAGTGGGGGGGTTCAAGGACACGGTCACGGGCCGAGAAGTATACGTCGGAAACCCTTGGCGCAACCCTCGTGCTTGGGTGAACACGGAAATTCAGGTTCCCGTGAAAAGAAAATAGAGACAGCTTACTCAAATCCCAATCCGACGCTGCACCCAGCCGCCCAGTCTGGCCCATAGGGCGTGAGCTGAGTCAGTGATTACGGGCGCGTGTTTGATGCCTGCATTAGTGTCTCTAGCAGCTCGGTTACATCCGCTTGCTTCGCTCTTTTTCTGAGGTAGGAATAGTCGAGTCTGCCCTGTTGCATCGCCAGAACTGAGACGGCGTCCTGCTCATCTTGGACTCCTCGGTCTCTTCTGGCAAGTTTGTTTACAATGAAGTCTTCAGGGCCAATTGCGAACATTTCGAAACGGTCAGCGAACGGGCGCACTTTCACACGCCGACGTAGAGTCTCCCTATCGAAAACAACGCCGTCAGGTTTCGTCCACATTTCGACTTCCAACATTTCTTTAAGGTCCGTCACAAAGAAGAGCGCTGCGTCAGGGTGAGGCTCTGGTGCCAGCTGGTAACCCAATTTCTGTAGACGGCCTTGAAGTTCGATGCTCTTCTCGTAACTCGCTGCGATGGCCAAATCCACATCTTGGGTGGCTCGAATTTGACCATACGCTGCTAGGGCAAATCCTCCGATGAGCATATGCTGTATGGACAGCTTATCGAGCGCGTTGGTTAACTTTCGCAGTGCTCGCGATGTTCCGGGCAAGTTCATTTACCTCTTGGAATCTTTCATACGGCGATATACCGCTCTCAACTAGCCTTCTTGCAAGCCCCGCCTGATGCAGCGCCTTTTTGATATCATTCTCATTGCTCCGAAGAGACAAATCACGAAGGCGGTTGTATTGTCTCACGAACTGTTTGCCAATCGGCGTAGCACGGAGGATTTGTCTTGGTCGGCCCACACCTTGTTTTCTTGAGACTTCCGGCAACAGGAGGCTACGTGCTCTGAGCTCTTTGACCAGCGCCATAGTTCTATCGTGGCTCCCGCCCATCTTCTCCGCCAGCTCCGACACAGACAACTCCCCTTGGGAGCAATGAGAGAGAATGCTCGCAGCTAAGTCGATTCGCAGCATTCACCTCACCGCATTTATTCCTATTTTCAGGAGTAAATTAGGCTCGTGCCGACATATAAAGACAGAAGCAACGTAGTCTGCTCGTATACAGCCGACGCCCAACCCCTTAGAAATCTTGAGGACTTGCCTTCAACTGATGACCTGCTCACCATGGTCGAGAAATTTCGCGAACTGAGTTCAAGAAACACTAGTGGGCGTGAAGAGCCTCGCACGGGAAAATATCGTTACCGGGAAACATTGGGAAGGTTGTGAGAAAATTGTCGACTGTTCGATCGCTAAATGTTCTGTTATAACGGGTTGCCGGTTGATGAATCGTCAATGTAGATTGGGGGTACCGATGTCACTTGGATTTGGTTATGGTTGACGTTATTGTTGTTGGAATTTTGCAGCAAATCCATTCCCGTACTATAGGGTGGGAGGGTGCTTCCTCCTTTGACCTGGTTGTTGTCGATGACGTTGTTGCTTGAACCAAATAGAACTATTCCGCCGTATCTGTTGTTGGTTAGCTGGTCGCTATCGATCTGCGTGTTGTTGGCTAGAAGAGCGATTCCGATATCGTTGCCGGTAAGGTTATTGTGATCGACCTCAGTGCTGCTTCCGGCTAGATATAGCAAAATGCCCGCGGATTGTTCGACGTTTACAAGATCGGGTCCGCAAGCGGTTGTGTTGTTGCATTCATTTTCTGACACATTGTTATGGTCGACTTCGCTAACGGCTCCGAACCCAATCTGTATACCTGCCGCAGCATTATTCGATGGAGCACCCGTGCCATCAACTACGTTATAGTTAACCATCACCTTTGAACCGAGGCAATTTACCGCGATTCCACCGTTCTGATAGTTGTATATGGAGTTGTGGTCAACGTCCCCCAATGTGGACCCAATAATACAAGACGGCTGACTAGACGGAGACCCTGCATCGGTCGTTGCATAATAGACCGCTACACCGTGCTGTGCTCCATCACGCGGGTGGTCGCCAATATCATGAATTGTGCTATGATTCAGATCAACACTTGCCTGATGAACTAGAACGCCAAAGTACCGAGCGTCATGAATGTTTGCGTTGACAACTGAACCACTTGAACCGGGTGCAAAGTACACGCCAATGTCGCATCCAAATGCGTTAAGCTCACCACTGATCTTAGCTGTGGCGGTCACGATGATACTCGCAGTTAGATTGACGCCATCCCTGAAGTAACCCGTCGCCGTACAGGAAGTTGCGAATGACGGAGCAGCTGCTACCGTTGCTCCGAATAATATGAACAGTACAATCGTCAGTTCCTTACCCTTCAAGAAGTCAAATTCTCCTTTCACGTTGGGTATCGGTCAAGGTAGGAACGGATTTGTCCATTTAAGGCGAGGGAACCAAGTGACTAAATTGTGTCAGTTTGGTGCAAGCGTGTCATTGGTCTTTGATATTTCCAAACGGAGCGTGCCATCACCGTGAACGTGGCTCTCGGAAACATAATTCATGTGAGAATTGACCCGATTACGCGTAGAACCCTACAGAAAGCGCGGGGGAGGCCGTAACGTCAAGGAACGTATAATGACCGGGGCATCATTTACTCCTGCTTGCGATAGATGGGTCAAGGACTTGGCCTGCAAATAGTAACGCTTTTCAAAAGCAGTAAAACGGGCGACGTTTGACTCAGAAAACTGAGTCACCCCCCTGAGGAGTCTCTTCAAGCGTGCGCGCACCATTGGGTCCGAATGGGGGCTCGGCAGTAGGGCGAGAAAAGAGATGCCTAGCATATGTTATACACTAGGTAAGGAATACAGTACGCCTCCAGGAGCGCTAGGTCATAATTTTCCATTGACCACCATGATGCACTATTGCTTTCGATGATGAATCGATGGTGTGGGGACCTGCAGCCAGCAAATCGTAACCCTTCTCCGAAGCTTTTCGGGACTTCTGGCATCAGAGGGTCAGCAAGCGGATTCTTCACTACAGATTTTGCGGAGAGGCTTGGCCATACATTTGCGACGTTTCTCGAGAGTCGTGGAACCGTCTACGTTGGTCGTGATGTAAGGTTGCATTCAAAACCAATCCAAGGCGCTTTGATGAACGGCCTCCTAGCGGGGGGAGTGGATGTTATGGATTGCGGGCTTGTGCCAACACCAGCTTTACTCTTCGCGATGAAGGAGGCTGAATCCGCGGGGGGTGTTATGGTTACGGGAAGCCACACGCCACCTGAAATTGCGGGCGTATTGTTCTTTCTCAGTGATACTGGGGAGATGGATCCGCGCGGAGAGAGGTTATTTGAAGGGATCTACGCGTCCGCACCGTGGCGGCAACATCCCTCCGGCAGAAAGGGTTCGATGGGTTCCCTCGGAATTCTTGACGCCTATACCAAGACGCTCGAGGCGAGTATAGGTTACATCGGCGGGTACAAGGTTGTCGTCGACCCCGGTAACGGGGCTACGTGCGCAACGCTAGGCCGCGTTCTGGAAAGGTTAGGATGCAAAGTTGAGACTATAAACGGTAATCCTGACGGGCGATTTCCCGGCCGCCCCCCGAACCCTCAGCCTTCTACACTTACCCAGCTCTCGAGAGCCGTGAAGAAGACGAACGCAGACCTAGGGGTCGGAACTGATAGTGACGGTGACCGAGCCCTATTCGCAACGGAACAGGGGCGAGTGTTATGGGCCGACCTAACAGGCGCAATTTTCGCGAAAAACGAATTGAAGAGCCATGCTGGCGGAACAGTGATCAGCACAGTGAACACGTCAAGCATCATCAAGCTTCTATGTCAGGAATACGAAGGGAACCTCACCGTCACTAAGGTTGGGCCTCCGGCAATCGCTGAAGCGTTGCGTACCACTGAGAACGTGATATTTGCAACCGAGGAGTCTGGGAAGCACATCTGGCCAAGTATCATACTCTACGGGGACGCGGCTTTCTCATCGGGCAAGCTGCTACAGATTATGAAGTCTGAAGGAATGAAATTAGAGCAACTTCAGGGCGACCTCCCGAAGTTTCACCAGTCCAAATCAACAATCCCGTGCCCAGACCAATTGAAAACTGAGGTGATGAAGTTTGTCACACTCTCGTGGAAGGCACGGTCGCGAGATGGGCGAACGCAAACCTCAACTATCGACGGCTTAAAGGTCGAGTACCCGGACTCATCGTGGTTTCTAGTGAGAACTTCCGGCACTGAGCCTCTACTGAGATGTAATGCTGAGGCCCGAAGCCTGCGACGTGCGCAGGAACTTCTAGGGAGAGCAACTAAACTAGCACTACGAGGTATTAGGATGGCAGGGGAAACGCAAGGAACTTGATATCCCGCACGCAACTGGCCGGTATGATAGATCACTCGGTGCTGCGTCCTGACTCGACCGAGGAGGATGTAAAGAATGGGTGCAAGTTGGCGGTTGACCTTGGTTTGGCCGCGGTTGTAGTCAACCCAGCACATGTTCCAATAGCGGCAACTTACCTCAAGAATTCAGCCGTGAAGACTTGTAGCGTCATCTCTTTTCCGTTCGGCCTTTCCACGACGGAAGCGAAAGTCGCCGAAACAAAAGGCGTTCTGGCCGAAGGGGCAGAGGAAGTGGATATGGTTTTGAACTTCAGTGCCCTCCGCTCAGGCCGCGAGGGATACGTCTTGAATGAGGTAAAGAGCGTTGTAGGGTTGGCTAAGACTTACACGAAGAAAGTGGCTGTCAAGGTTATTCTTGAAACATGCTACCTGAATGATGCTGAGAAGGAGAAGGTGTGCCTATTGGCAGTTGAGGGGGGTGCCGATTTTGTAAAGACCTCCACAGGATTCGGCTCAGCCGGAGCCACTGTTGGTGACATTCGGCTGATGAGACGAACTGTTGGTTCGAGAGTGGGTGTGAAGGCAGCGGGTGGCATAAGAACCACCGACCAGGCGCTGCAAATGGTGGAGGCGGGGGCGAACAGAATAGGAACTAGCTCAAGCCTTTCCATTCTTGAAGGAATGACACGCTAAGATACGCTCATTTATGATTGAAAAATCATCTTTGCGAAATCTTATATCGGCCTCGGACAGCGATTGTTAGTTCATGTCGAAGCCAACGGTCTTCGTTAGACAAGCTACGGGCCTCGTGAAGAGCGTTAGCCCGTGGGCGCTATTCTTCGCGATGCTTGGCGAGATAGGGTTCGGAACCGGCCTGCTGTTGGTGAACGTCGCGAACTCTTTCTTCTCGGACGGCAACCCGGGCGGTAACGGCGTTGATGCGACGCTGCTGCTTCTGTTTTTCGTAATTTTTGAGTCCTTCATCTTCTATCACGTTGTTCGTTCGGTTGGAAGGACGGGTGGGGATTACGTTTGGATGAGCAGGAATATTGGGCCCGTACTGGGCGGTGCGCTCATCCTCGGTTTCGTCTTCACTGGTATGCCGTTCTTGGCTGTGTCGGCGAACTGGTTCGTCACATTCTCACTCGCACCCAGCATATCTACAATCGCTGCGGTGTCAGGGAACAGCGGCCTGACTTCCTTCTCAGCGATGCTAACTACTTCGACGGCGTTGATAGTCATGGGATTGTCTTTGATTGCGGTATTAACAGCAGTTGACATAGTATCGCCCAGGTCCGGATTTCAACTGCTTGCAGCCCTAACCATAATACCGCTCATAGGCACATTCATTATGGCAGGCGTCTTCTTGGGTTTCGGCCCAGCTGGCATACAGGCTTCCGTCTCAAACTTTCTTTCACAAAACGGCGGTTCATACACGCAGATAGCGTCTCAATACGTTGGCCCCGGTGCGTCACTTTCCGGCGTAGTGCTTCTCATTCCCTGGCTTTTCTTCACTCTGCCATGGGTTAACAACGCAGCAGCATTTTCAGGGGAGTTGAAGAATCTAAAGAGGTCGGCGTGGATAGGCACAGCGCTTCCCGGCGTTTTCAGCGGTCTGATGTTAGCCGGGTTCATCGCGTTGTTCAATTGGGGTTTGGGTTTCAATTTCGCAATGCAAGCCCCGATCTCGTGGCCGGGTTCGTTGTATGCCATGGGCGTTGTCCCGAACATGCTAACAATCGCGACCATTGCGATTCGTGATAATCCGACTCTGATGTGGGTGATGAACGTGACCTTTGCCGTCTGGTACCTAGCTTCCCTTCAGCAGACGATTCTTTCGGTTTCGCGCTATATTCTTGGGATGAGTTTTGATAGGCTGATACCCGTTCAACTCGCGCATGTTAGTGATAGGTTCCATTCGCCAACCGCAGCCCTATTGTTGTGTTTCGTGGTTGCGATTCCAATGGTATTCATAGTTTCCTTAACAAACTGGACATCGCTTTACACTACGAGCGCTCTTGGGAGCGTGTTCTTTGCCTTCATCGGAATAACCGCGATAATCTATGGGTGGAGGAAGAGAAAGCAACTCGGGGGGACTGGGCCCGCTCTCATAGTATCCGGCTTGCTAATCGCCCCATTCTTCCTGTACGTTACATACCAGTTCCTGGCCCTACCCTTCTACGGCATCAACAACATCTCATGGGGAATCATGCTCTTCTTCTGGGTTCTGGGCGCGCTGCTCTACCCCATAGGTAAATGGTACTACGGAAGGAAAGGGTTAGACCTAAGCCTAGTCTTCAAAGAACTTCCACCCGAATGAACCCCTGAATAACACAGGCCACCTCATCTGCGTCGTTAACAGGAAAACCAAATCCCGTCGTTTGATCGACTCCACCCGGCACGAACGCCGACGACGCCATCGCTGAATACCTCTACGTAGAATGGATCACAAGAAAAGAGCATGCAAGGCTCCTGAAAACGCTGGGAATATTCGCTAACCCACCATAGAACTACTTCTTCTCCAAGTATTTGAGAACAAAAATTAGGGTTAATATTTTATACTAGAAACATCCTATTCTAGGGTTTGAGGCAGTCAGAGCCTTGAAACCAGTCCTTAACACGAAGGATGGAACTCTGAGCGTCGAAGGCTCTCGGTTCCTAGCTCCAAGGATAACCGTGTCCTCGGAGATAACTAACCCCATAGGCCCTCTTAGTTTTTTGGGGCCAGTCGAACCGGAATACACCCCTGCGATTCCGGTAGAGTGCAAGTGCCACGGAAGATGCAAAGTGGCTTTGAAACCTAAGTGCGTATGCCGATGCCACGGTAAAGGCCATAGCGAAGCAATAAGAAAAGTAAACCATACCATTGAGGAATATGGGGAACACAATTCCCCTATTCTGAGGTATATCTATGCCTAAAGGAATACATCTAATTAACCCTAAACTAACCGCCTTCCGTCAAGACGCTAATATCAAGAAGTGGCTGGATAGCCTGCATAAGAATACTAGGGCTGGTTATGAGTCATGCCTGTTTCAGCTATGCGACCAATTAGCCTTAACGGGATCGCAGGTAAAGGATCTAGCAAAAGATAACCCAATTGAGCTGTCTCTAAGAGTAAAGGTCGTAGTGAAGAGGCTTCAAAATACGCGTGAAGTTTCAGACAGGACCATAGGCTATCGACTAGCGGCATTAACTAACTACCTGAACCTGTTCGAATTAGAGGCCCCCAGACTGTTGGGGCTGAAAATTAAAAGAGGCAAGTCTGCCACGCACCCGCTGATAAGCTGGGAACTAGCGAATAAGATAATTTCCCTAACCCCTGAGAAATATCAACCTGTCTTTAAGCTGATGCAATGGGGCCTAGACCTGGAACGCATATGCCAAATCAACGTAAACCCATACGTCAAATCAATAGAGAAGAAAATTATGGACAGCGTTAAGGAGCAATTAGAGAACCCTAAGAATGATTTAATCCGGTTAGACGTAGATGGCAGGAAGGGTAACGCTGATCCATATTACATAGTGTTGCCCAGAGAAGTAGCTGGCTTGCTGCCAGTCAGGACTATTAGATATTCTGACATTATCAGTAAGGATGCGGTTAGGCGTAGTTGGCGTGTCGGACTGAAAAGAGCTGGCCTGCCGATAGATAGTAAACACGGCCCACATAATTTACGCTCTTGCTGGCTGACCGAAGCCACAAAGAGGGGACTGGAACCGGTGCTCCGAGAATTCCAGCTCGGCCACTCAGTTGACAGCCTGAATTATCAGAGAATCACGCAAGATTATGATTGGGTTTTAACCCAGTTCCGCAAGTCCTGGGCTATGAATGAACCTTCAGCAACGAGGAAGGAACTTGGTGAGCGAGATAAGAAAATTAGCGAACTAGAAAACCACAACGAGGAGCTTCGGCGGATTATCGGTGAAGACCTGTTGGAGCAGCAGTTGAAGCTACAAGACCAGATATTGCAGTTACTTAAGGAACGGGGCCTCCGCACGCAGATGCCCATTTCAGAGTACCCGCCCGACATCAAGGAATTACAGGATCAACTAAACAGAACCACAGAACGGCTGCTTAGATTAGGATTAATTAAACCAGGGGACGAGTTCGGGTAAATCACCGCCCCCCGCACTTCCATATTGTCTAGTTCCGCAATTTATGTTCTAATAGTCATAATATATTCTCGACTATAACCTTAGTTATGGGTAGACTGTTACCGTAGGTAAGGATGAAAACCGATAAGTTTATATAGGTATATATTATAAGGGCTAAGCAAGGAGATACTTAAAAAGTATTTGGTGCTTAATAATGAAGCAAATGAAGCGAAATATGCTAAGGGTGCAGGAAAGCCACCCGAACGTGAATCACAAGGACTACTCGCAATTCAAAATCACGATTCCCGTTAACGAAGCTAGATTACTGAAACTGAGTCAGGGAGACTTACTCATAGCAACTATTCAGAACGATAAGCTCGTCTACAGTAAACTAGCAGGAGGGAATTAGAATTATGAAAAATGAAAAGAAAATTGAGCCGTGGATGCAAAACGCGGCGAATCGATTAGCGTCAACGACGATTAAGGTAACGAGTCATGAATTCAAAGGAATTCCGTTCGGGGAACTCGTACTAAGATTAACGGATGGCAAAACAGTTCCATTCAACAAACTAACGGAAATCCAGCTTAACTACTATAAAGAGAACGTATTACCGAACAGTCAAGGTAACCCCGCTAGGCAAGGAACACCTAGCGGAAGAAGCAGCAACCAAACAGGCAGTGGAAGTGGCAGTCAACTTGGTTCCCCAAGCCTAGATGATTCAAACGTATCAATGGACGATTTTCCGCAAAGCGAAGAACCAATTTGGATCAGGCAACCCGGACTAGGCTGCCGAGTAATTATAGTCGGAAGCAAAGACGAATTAGCGCAACTGAAAGCGGTAGGCGGCTTAACTGGTTGGGGTGTCGCCGGATATTATGACGCAGGCGTGAGCCACCAGGGCGCATACTTCGTTTACTTGATACCTGACTCAGCCGCCGCGGATATTGATACAGGCTTAGGACACCAACCCAGTTGAGGTAAGCAAGCGATGTCAATTTTGACTGGGCCAGAAACCCCAAAGAAGATGTGCCCCATATGTGGGATCAGTTACAGTTACGAAATTCGGTTCAGAGAAATGCTCGGGTTGCGAGTCTGTCAGAAATGTTTTGATTCTCAGGGCATCGCTGACCAAATTCGGCAACTGAAAGCTCGGGCGCAGGGTGAACGTGAAGCACTAGAACGAGCTATTGCTAAAGACAAAGCAGACCAAGCAGCTAATCAGAATCCAGCACCTAGCATCATGGGCAACTGCTATGAATGTGGGCTTCCGTCTGTCAAACTCACCAAACTAAGTAATGGGCATTCCTATTGTCGTAGGTGCGCTGAACCCCGCAACAGAAGCGCAATGGGGTTAGTTGAAAGAAACCTGGCGCAGTAACGTGAAGCCTACTCCTCCTTTACCTAAAGTTCCTCGACCTCCACGACCCACGATTAAGATTCAATGCGCTAATTGTGGCCTAGAGAAAGAGGCGCTTCTTCCGCGCTACTGCCTCGACTGCAGCCGAGCCTATCACATGAGGCTAACTAAAGGCGAATGACTAATGACTAACCCTAACCTGAAACCTCCTGAAACCTACCGGAAAAAACCAGTTAAAGTAACGTCAGCGGAATGCGTTGAATGTCACGCCACGTTCACGCCCCGCTTCAAGGTGCTAATCTACGAACCAATCTTTTGTGACGCGTGTATTTCTAGGCTGGTGATTCTGGGAGTGAAGGCGATGCTGGACCGGCGAGGCAAAATCACCCATTACGAACAAGTCGCATCGAAGAAAGAAGAGCCGATCATGGAGGCCGCTGTTTACGTGTAGGTACAAAGCAGACGCCAGTAAAATTCATCCTGCAACCCCCCGAAATGAAAGGAGAAGAATCGGCATAATTTACCAATCCCACAAATTCAACGACTTGACCGCTAACCTAGAAGCCTTGAAACAACACGGCACCATAGCGGACTACCAAATCACCCAGTACGTAAGCGACATTAACGAACCGGACATCATAATCGAATTAGCCCTCCTGGACGGACGAACAGTAAGAGTCGCCACAGAATGTAAGAATTGGAACCCGTACACAAGCAAAGGAGTACCCTATACCCTCAACTCAACGAACTACCAGCATGAAGTACGACCTAAGTTCTTTGAGAACGGCGCAAAGAAACCCTTCGATTACAGCCTAGCATTATTCCATAATCCACTAGACCACACCCAAGCCGACTATCCACTAAACCGAGACGGCGTAAGATACGTGGACGACGAAGACCTATTCAGCACCCTGCTAGGCATCCTCGAAGAAGAATACGGCCCTGAAGCATGGTCATGTATCTATAATGGGTATGCTATGCCTAGACGTGGGTTTAGTTATAGTGTAAGTAAGGGTAATTGGATTAGTGGTTGTTCTAATGAATCTAATTTAGTGGGTTCAGTTGCGGCACCCCGAGCCCCGTTAGCTTCATGCGAGGGCGAGGCATTTGTCCGTGGGCCTGAGCCTTGTCCTCGTTGCGGCTGTGTGTTTTGTGGTTGCAGTAGCGCAATAACTAGTTCACATGTGACAGGTACGGCGTCCTCACGGACGCTTTACTATGGAGATAGTGTTTTTGGAGGACATTAAGCAGCGTCAAAGGGGAAGCTCCCACAGGGGCGACGCTGAAGTCAACTCCAAACGCCTTCGTGGTAGTAGGCGACGAGCTCATTATCTCCATTCCCCAAAATATTCCTACATTACAACGCCTTCCTCGTTACGCCGACTGTGCTGGCGGTCGGCTAACTTGCTTGTTGGGGTCTCCGGACCCAAATGAAAACCCATTTCTCGGAGCCACAGAAATGTGGGTGACGGTCAAGCCTCCCCAACAATCCAACTTACCTTACAGCCCAAATTTTGCCGTATGGTAATTTTTCCCCTATAACAAACCAGTTGGTGCGTAGTTCTCTTTGTTGCCCGATACCTCAGTTGTGATAGCTCTTATAGTAATGGAACTTCTTATACTGCTGAATCTTGCGATGTCGAGTGATGAGGACGCAGTTGTAGTAGGCATCATGAGCCTAGGGGTCGTGGCTGCCCTTGGTATCTTGGAAGCCCCAGCTTATGTTCCTTTGTCGTTAAAGGTTATTTGGTTAATTTGCGACGCTGCCCTAATCGTTCTTCTCTGTTATTGGTACATTTCGACGAAGCGTGCTGAGAGATTTCTTTTTGTGATTAAACCAACCCTTGCTCAATGGGCTAAAATGGTCGTCAACTATGCGAGTGGAAGGATTGTCATAGTTCAAGCTGGGATACCATCGAATGGGCGTTACCATGTCGTCCAAGAATTGTCTCATTTTGCTGAAGCCAAAGAATACTTGGAGCGGCGTTACAAAGATATCTATGGTAAGTGGACTGAAGCCAATTCAGATGTTAAGAATTACAATGATTTGATTGACCGTGGCGAACAGGATACAGCATTATCTGCTCGGTATAAGTTGGGAGCTGTTGAAAGGTTAGACGCTTTTCGTAGAGACTTAACGACCCTATTGGAGAGGATAGATCTCGGTAAGGAGAGTTGAAGTTAGGTGATGGGCTCAACATACACGGCTTAATACTTGCTTTCTGTATGATTGTCAACCACTTGTCCTTGCCAAAATCAGGGTTACCTTACAGATTATAGCCCAATAAATTCGGCTACGTAGGAGTAGGAATTATCTATCATCGTAGTAGTAATAGTAATTCGATCGTTATTTCTTTACTGTGGGTTTAGGTTAATGGGTTACTGTGACTCGTTTCTTGTGTACTTGCCGTTTACGGTTAGTATTGGTTGCTACATGTGTACCTGGACTGGTCTGAGTTAGTCGTGTTCCTCGTGAGGGCTGTTAACTTACTGGTATGCGACTTCCGAATGGTGAGAATTCTGCAGTAATCAAGTTAAGAGTAGTACCTGGCCTCGCCGCTGTGAGGCTTCCTTTCTTTTCTTCATGCGACCTCAAACAGCCCGTAATCAAACCTCTAATCTAACCCGCATAAGTATCGAATCGATATAGATTACCATAACTTATGGGAGTGCGTAGACTGATAGAGATGGTCAACCGATCCTAAGCACGGTTAATTATATGGCGTCGAATCGGAGCTTAATTCAGGTCGTTAGCGTTTAATTTACCCGTAAGTTTCCTGTTGGGGATGCCGTTTGCTAGCTTAACTCTGAAGGGGATGCCGCAAGGCTCCGGAAGCCTCCCCCCATTAGACGTTTAACTTAGGGATGTTTGGCGTTACCGCAATCTTAGAACGTTAGTTATGGAGTAATAAGTACTTGAACGTTGGAAGCCTACACCATGAGTAAACGAGTCATAATTCTCCTGTTAGTTACGTTAATTGGTTTAACGATTAGCGACTTTACGCCTGCTTATGGGCAATTCAATGGTTACCCTCAAACCAGCCCCGCAAACCCGACAGCTAATCAACCAATTACTTTCAGTGTGACAATCTCGAACTCAGAAGTATACCTGGTTACATTTTCCATCTACCCTAACGCGTCCTTGAACTTATGTGATACTGGAGACTGGCTCCAGCTTAGTCCGTCCCTAACGCTTCATGCTTCGCCTAATAGTGAAAATGTTTGGAGCGCCACCTCAACGGCGGGCCTG